>OIFX01000016.1_pt1 | contig 244411 bp, 229 predicted proteins | sample 1582151 | NCBI WGS metagenome assembly OIFX01 (sample SAMN07501068, study PRJEB24779) | human gut metagenome
AATTTAATTAATCAAGTAATCAAATAAACTGAAATTAATTTCAGTTTATGCTTGACTTTTGTTAGCAGGTTTTATTGTAAATTTGCAGTTAAATATCATAATAAACAGAAAAAAACATTGAAAATATGATAAAATAGAAAGTAATATGGAGGAGAATAATTTTGAAAATAATAGTGACTTGTGCATTCGGTTTGGAGAGTTTAGTTAAAAGACAACTTTTGGATATGGGCTATGAAAATTTGAATGTAAACGACGGAAGAATAATACTTGAAGGCGATGAAAAAGATATCGCCAAATTAAATATAAATTTGAGATGTGCAGATAGAGTTCTAATTGAATTGGGTAATTTTAAGGCTGTATCATTTGAACAACTTTTTAAAGGTGTGGAAAAAATTAATTGGTTAGAAATCTTAGAAGCGGATTCCAATTTTATTGTAGAGGGTAGAAGTTACAAATCAAAATTATTTTCTATTAAAGATTGTCAATCGATTACAGAAAAAGCGATTATCAAATCTCTTCAGAAGAAATACAAGGTGGATTGGTTCTCAAAATCAAAGGGAAGATTCAGAATTGAAGTTAGTCTAGTAAAGGATATTTGTTCGATAACTTTGGATACTTCGGGAGATGGACTTCACAAAAGAGGCTACAGAGAAGGCTCAGTTCTTGCACCTATAAGAGAAAACTTGGCGGCAGGAATTATCGATTTGTCATTTGCAAACAGCGACAGACCTCTTGTGGATTTGTTCTGTGGTAGTGGAACTTTTGCGATAGAAGCTGCGAGAAAATTCAGAAATATTGCACCAGGGATTGACAGAAAATTCGATTTTATTAATTTTAATTATAAATTCAACGATGCCTACAAACAAGAACGTACCAAAGCTTTGGAAAGCATTGATTACGACAAAAAAATTGATATTTTCGCAAGTGATGTGGACGGATCTGCAATCGAAAAAGCTATTGCAAATGCGGAAAATGCAGGAGTAAGAGAAGATATTAGATTTGTAACGAGAGATTTCAGAAATGTTGTTTTAAATGATAATTACTTCGTTCTAATATCCAACCCACCTTACGGAAAAAGGCTTGGCGAAAGACAAGAAGCTGAGAAGATTTACAAGGATTTGGGAATAAAAATGGCAAAATTCAAGACGGCTTCCCAATATATAATCACAGATTGCGAAGATTTTGAGAAATTTTACGGCAAAAAAGCATCTAAAAATAGAAAGATGTACAACGGAAATATGAAGTGTTATTTGTATCAATATTTTGGTCCAAGACCTAAATAGGAGGAGATTTCCTTGGAGAAGAAATCAAGAGAAGGTGTTAGTGATTTCAAAGGATCTGATTATCAAGTTCTAAATTCGATGAAGGATTTAGTAAGAGTAATAGATAAAGATGGGGTTATTATATTTGCCAATAAGAGCATGATAAATTCAATGCCTATCAATCCTATAGGCGTGAACTGCTACTTGGATTACAGCGAAGATTTTCCAAAATGTTTGGCAGATAGAAAATACCGTTTGAACAGCACTATAAAAGAAAAAAGAAAAATAAATGGTGTGGACTATTCCATAACTTCTTCTCCAGTTAGAAATAAAGATGGAGAGGTTGTAAGCACTGTCGAGGTTTTCAGAGATATTTCAAAAGAGGTTAAAACTCAGATTGATTTGATTAATGCGAACAAGGACATTAAGGATGAAATAATCTTTGCAAAACACATTCAAAACAAAACTTTGCCTAGTAAGGGCGAACATGTTGGGTTGGATTTGGATTACAGATATATTTCGTCTAGGGATTTGTCTGGAGATATCATTGATTGCATCGACATTGACGAGAGATTTGTAGGAATTTATATTGCTGATGTTGTGGGCCATGGTATTGCGGCGTCTATTCTGACGATGTTTATTAGACAAACAATGAGGTATTTGGTAAGTAGAATTACAGATTCTAGGCCAAAAAGAGTGTTGAAGGATTTAAACACAACATTTACTGAGCTTAACTTATCTGTAGATAAGTATTTTACGATTTTTTACGGATTATACGATAGAAAACTAAAAATATTTTCGTATGCAAATGCTGGTCACAATGGGATTCCATTTTTGATTTCGAATGATAAATTAGAAGAGTTAAAGGTTACGGGTCATCCAATTTCTCCAATGTTTGAAGGAATTGGCTTTAATCAAAGAGATATATTGTTATCCAGTGGTGATGAATTAATCATGTACACTGATGGGATAACTGAAACTAGAGGATTTGGAAACGAATTTTACGGCGAAGAAAGACTGAAAAGAGATTTAATGAAGGTTCCAGATAAAAGAATCGAATACGTGCTAAGCGAGGTGAATTCTTTTAGATTTTTGGAGCAAGATGATGATATTGTTTTAGTGAGCTTGAAGGTTCTATAGGAGGAAATATGTTTAAGCTAGATTTTTCAAATACGACAAGTCATAATTCTGTAGACACTTTAAAAACAGAATCCGTAAATGCTTTGGAAAAGCTTTTAAATAAAACCTGTGAAGGCAAGGAATTCACAGGATGGATTGATTTGCCAAAAAATTACGACCGCGAAGAATTTGAGAGAATTAAAAAATGTGCGAAGAAAATAAGAGAAACGTCTGATTGTCTAGTAGTTATAGGAATCGGCGGAAGTTATCTTGGAGCTAAGGCGATTGATTATGCGATGAGCAGTTATTTCGAAAAATCTGATATCGAAATTATTTACGCTGGTTTCCAATTGTCTTCTACTTATTTGTCTGAGCTTTTGGATTATTTGAAAGACAAGGATTTTTGTGTAAATGTTATAAGCAAATCGGGAACTACTACAGAGCCTGCAATCGCTTTTAGATTTATCAAAGAATTGATGGAAGAAAAATACACGAAAGAAGAATTAAAGGACAGAATTTTTGCTACAACGGATAAACATAAGGGTGCATTGAAGGAATTGTCTGATATCAATGGTTACGAAACTTTTGTAGTGCCAGATGATATCGGTGGAAGATTTTCTGTGTTGACTTCTGTTGGATTGTTGCCACTTTGTGTAAAAGGTTTGGATATTGATAAATTAATGATAGGCGCAGCAGATGCAATGGAAGAGTTTACTAAACTTGATTATGAATCAAACTTTGCTTTGCAATACGCTTCATTTAGAAATAATATGTATCGCAATGGAAAAGATATCGAGATAATTGTCAATTACGAGATGAGATTGAAATATTTTTCCGAATGGTTCAAGCAATTATTTGCAGAATCTGAAGGTAAAAACAACAAGGGTTTATTCCCGATGATTTGTAATTTCACGACAGATCTTCATTCTGTTGGTCAAATGATTCAAGACGGACAAAAAAATGTGTTCGAGACAGTAATTTCTGTTGAAAATCCACAAAAAGATTTGTTTATAAAATCTGACGATGATAATTTGGATAATTTGAATTATTTGAGCGGAAAATCCGTGGATTATGTGAATAAGATGGCTATGCAAGGGACACTTAATGCGCATTTGTCGTCAAATGTTGAAAGTATTGTCGTCAAAATCGATACGATTAATGAAGAAAATCTAGGATATATGATTTATTTCTTCGAGATGAGTGTTGCGATTTCAGCGCTTGTTTTGGGAGTGAATCCTTTTAATCAACCAGGAGTTGAAGAATACAAGAAGCAAATGTTTAAACTATTAGAAAAGCCAGGTTATTAATATGAAAGAAAATTTAAAAAAAATAGTTTTGTACGAGAAAAGTTATGAGGTTTCGAAAATAATATTAGTTTTATTGACGTCTGTACTATTTTTGAAGTGTGCGAAGGTTGACCATGTTTTTGTCAAATCGTTTTTTATAACGGTACTTTCATTTGTACCTATAATTGGAGCAGGAGTGTATTTTGTTCCAGCAATCATTCTTAATTTATTAGAATCAAATACACTCAATTTGGCGATTTATGTGTGGTTGTTATTGGTAGTAATATGTATTGACAGAATACTCTACAGTGTTTTTTATGATTTGCCGTTTGATTACAGCCCGATATCTTATGTGATTATGGGAATGATTTTATATTTGATATTTGGGAAATACACATTGTTAGTGTTCGCACTTTCAGTGTGTGCAGTTACAGTGTACAACAACTACAACAAGTATAAGAAAACAAAAGTTTTTTACAAGAAAGCAACGTTTAATTTTATTGATTTGAAACAGATTATACAAGAGAAATAGAAATACGGAGGAAATAGTGGAAAAATTATTGATTGCAAGAGGAAACGAGGATATCGAACTTCTTTCAAATAAAGTGAACCAACATGGGCTCATTGTTGGAGCAACAGGAAGCGGAAAAACTGTTACATTAAAAGTGTTGTGCGAATATTTCTCCGATTTGGGAGTGCCAACTATTTTGTCAGATGTTAAGGGAGACTTGTCAAACCTTGCATCTGTAGGTGAAATGAATGATAACATAAAATCCAGACTAGATGAAATGAATATTACAGATTTTAATTTCAAAAACTATCCTGTGAATTTGTGGGATGTTTACGGAGAAAATGGTCTTCCATTGAGAGTTTCAGTTTCTGAAATGGGTCCAATTTTGTTGTCGCAGATTTTGGATTTGAACGATACTCAAGCAGGGATTTTGAATATAGCATTTAGGGTTTCTGATGAAGAGGGACTTTTGCTTTTAGATATTAAAGATTTACGTTCAATGCTTAATCATTTGTCAGACAACAAGGATGTTTATTCGAAAAAATACGGAAATATAACTACCCAAAGTATCAGTGCAATTATGAGAAAATTATTGTATATTGAGGATATGGGTGCTGATAAATTCTTGGGGGAACCAAGTTTGGATATAAAAGATTTGATGAAGACAGATTCTGATGGACGTGGATTTGTGAATATAATTTCTGCGGCAAAACTTATCAACGACAAAAACTTGTATTCTATGTTTTTGTTGTGGCTGTTGTCAGAACTTTTCGAATCGCTACCAGAAGTGGGCAATCCAGAAATTCCAAAATTAGTATTCTTCTTTGATGAAGCACATTTGTTATTTGACAATGCAAACAAGATGATAATGGATAAAATCGAACAAGTTGTAAGACTTATTCGTTCAAAAGGTGTGGGAATATTCTTCATCTCGCAAAATCCACTCGACATTCCAGATTCGATTTCTTCACAACTTGGAAATAGAATTGTACATCAATTGAGAGCTTTCTCTCCAAAAGAATTGAAGGCTGTGCAAAAAGTTTCTGAAACTTTCAGGGCAAACGCCGATATGAATGTAAAAGATGAAATTGTAAATTTGAGAACTGGTGAAGCGTTGATATCATTCTTGGACGAAAAAGGAGCGCCAAGTATTACGAAAAAAGGACTCGTTCTTCCGCCGCATTCGTCATTTACACCACTTTCTCAATCTGATGTTGATTATATCGTGAAAAACTCTGATTTGAATCAAAAGTATTCTCAATCAATTGACAGGGAATCTGCCTATGAAATATTGCAAAACAAATTGCAAAATCAAATCAAAGAAGAGCCGGAAAAACAAACCAAGAAGTCTACTAAACAAGAAAAATCTCCTATAGAAGATTTCGCAACGAAAAGCATCAACTCGATGCTTGGAAGTTTTACAAGACAAATCGGACGAGACATCGCTCGTGGAATATTCGGATCAATTAAAAAGAGCATAAAATTTTAAGAAACCTCCTATTTGGGAGGTTTTTCATTTCTAGAAAATATTATTATTTTTCGGCACTTAATACCAATGGTCTGGAATTTTCTTTGTCAAATTCTGATTTGTTAAATCCGCCGTAGATTTTTACATTCTTAAAACCATTTTGTTCTACAAGTTTTACTAATTCTTCTGATGTTATTGGAAATAAATTAACGTCGTTTTCAATTGATCGGCCATTTGCTGTCATTACTGTGTTAAATCGTATGAAATTACCATTTCTGAAATATTTTCGTACAAATTCGACTTTTTCATTTTTGATAGTTGGAAGAGATCCCAAATAATCGTCATCAACTTGTAAAAATGGATAAAAGTTTATGATTTGGAGTACAAGATTTCCGTTTGGGTCTAACTTGTCGTAGCATTTTTTCAAAAACTCGTCGATTTTTTCTGTAGAATCCAAGTGGACCAAGGAATTTCCGATGCAATAAATCAAACCAAAATTGTCTTGCAATTGGTCGATATCTAGCATATTCATCAATTTAGCATCTATTTTGTTCTCTCTAATAGCTCTGTCGACGAATTTTTCTTCCAAATCAATTCCAATCACATCAAATCCATCATCTTGAAGTCTTTTTGCAACTTTTCCAGTTGCACACGCTACATCCAAGATTTTTCCGTGTGCAAGTTCTTTTAAAAAATTTATTTGTTTATCATTTGGTTGGAAAATATCCTCGTAATTATCTGAAATTGAATCGTAAAATTTGCTCATATCATCACCTCAATGTATATATACCCAAATAATTGTTACAATTTTATAAAGTTGTCATAATTTTGTAATAATTTCAAATCCTATGATATAATTAGATAAATGAGGTGGAATTTTGATACACAATAATCACGATAGATTTCTTGAAGAAAAAAGAAAACGAGCAGTTAAAAGAAGACTTCTTGTTTGCGTTTTTCTTCTGATAATTCTATTTTCAATCATAAAAGTAAAAAAAGACAGGCAAGAGTATGCAGAAGAACAAAAACAAGCTGAGATTGCTCACGAGAAAAAAGCATCTCAACAACAAACAGACTCTGAAGAAAAACCTGTGGAAAAAGAAAAAACCGACGAAGAAGTTTTTGAAGAAATTAGAAAAAACGAAAATATTTTTTCGAATACTTTTAAGAGGAATGAATTGTTGCATAATTTGGAAATTTACGCGAAGTACAATCCGAATGCAAAGCTAGTTATGAAAAATGCTGATGATATTCATCCATCGTTATTGAAACTTGCAGGAAATAACTATACTGCGGTAAATTTCGTAGCAAAAACTATAGATCCAACAGTCAAAAACGAGTATTCTTATACTGAAAAAGCAAACAACTCGAAGGTGCCATTGTATTTGCAATGGGACAAGAGATGGGGATATGAAAAATACGGCTACGGAATTATTGGATTTACAGGATGCGGCCCGACAAGTTGTGCGATGGCGATGTCGTATTTGAAAAACGACCCTTCAATTACTCCTGCAAAAATAGCAGAAGAAAGTGATCGTAACGGATTTTCGTCATCAGAGGGAACAAGCTGGGGATTTTATCCCTACATTGCGCGAAAATACGGATTAAAAGCTGTGCAAATGGATGAAAATTATAATGTTATAAAAGAAAATGTAAAAAAAGGAAATCCGATTCTTATTTCTGTGAGACCTGGAGATTTTACACGAACGGGTCATGTCATGGTGATTTCGGGAATGGATTCAAATGGAAATATTATATTAAATGATCCAAACAGTTTTATTAATTCACAAAAAACTTGGAAATACGATAGATTAAAACCACAAATCAAAGCAATGTGGGTTTTTAGTAATGGAGTATAAATGAAAAAATACACGAAATACAAAAAAGATCTTGAATATTCTTATACAATGGGACCTTTTCCAACTTATGAACTTATTGAAAATAAGGCTGATATTGTTGAGGAGGTCTTAATTTCTGAGGATTTCAATGATACCGAAAAATTGATAAATATATTAAAAGAAAAGAAAATTCCGTACACTATTTCAAGTAAACAAATCAACAAAATTTCACTAAAAGATAAGGAATACGTGATTGGAGTTTTCAGAAAAGAAAAATCAAATTTCCAAGAAAAAAACCACATAATTTTGGATGGGATAGACAATATGGGAAATCTAGGCACTATTATGAGAAGTATGCTTGCTTTTGGTTACAAGGATTTGGCGTTGATTTCAAATACGTGTGATGTTTACAATCCAAAAGTAGTGCGTGCGAGCATGGGGGCTTTTTTCAAATTAAATATTAAAAAGTTTGATAATTTAGAAGATTATAAGAAGAATTTTCCAAACAATAAAATTTATTCATTTTTGTTAGATGAAAGCTCAAATGAACTTGGTGATGTGAAGTTTGATGAGCCATTTAGCTTGGCGTTTGGAAATGAAGGGGCAGGGCTTCCAAAAGAATACTACAATGAAAACAAAATTTTCATCAATCAATCAAAAGATGTAGATTCTTTAAATTTGCCAATAGCTTGCTCCATTGCAATGTATGAATCGAAGGTGATTTAATGAAGAAGGTTTTTGTATTTGATTTGGATGGAACGTTGATAGATTCAATTGAAATGATTAATAATTGTTTCAATCACACTACGCAAAAATTTGGACTCAAACCTGTAGAAAAAGAAAAATTCAATTATTTTCTTGGCGATGGACCGAAAATTTTGGTGGAAAAATCTTTGAATTATTTGATACAACGAGATAGCTTGGATGAAGCAAAAATTCATTCGCAATTTAACGAAATTTACGATAGCTACATTGAATATTACAATGGATATGACGACAAGAAAACACAATTGTATCCACATATAAGAGAAAGCTTGGATAAGTTAAAAGAAATGGGCGCACTTGTTTGCGTGTGTACGAACAAAACTCTTCCAGCGGCAGAAAAAATTTTGAATAATTTATTTCCACAAGGCTATTTTGATTATGTATCTGCATTGGAAGATGAAACTAAAAGAAAGCCAAATCCGTATTTGCTCGATAAAATAGTAGAAGATTTGAATATTAAAAAAGAAGAGATAGTATATTTTGGAGATACAAACACAGACATTGAAACGTGCAAAAATGCGAAAGTAACAAGCGTTGGTGTTGAGTGGGGCTTTAGAGAAAGAGAAGAACTTGTAGAATCGGGAGCGGATTTTGTGATTTCTGATCAAAGAAGGATAGTTGATTTTTATGGAGAATTACCAAAAAATATTGGATAAAACAATTGAAAATCTAAACGGAGGAGAAACACTTCTTCTTCACAGTTGTTGTGGCCCTTGTTCAAGTTATGTTTTGGAATATTTGTCACAGTATTTTAAGATAACAATTTTGTTTTACAATCCAAATATTTCTCCGCAATCTGAGTTCGATAAGAGAGTTGTGGAGCAGAAAAAAGTAATCGCAAACACAAAAGCAAAATATCCGATAGATATAATTGTTGACAAGTACGATCCGGAAGAATTTTATGAAAGAGTAGAGCCATACAAGGATCTTGGCGAGAAATCAAGGCGCTGCTACGAGTGTTACGATTTGAGAATCGACAGAACATTCGACATTGCAGATGAGATGCGTTTTGATTTTGTAACGACGACTTTATCAGTTAGCCCTCACAAAAACAGTCAATGGATTAATGAAATCGGAGAAAAATTAGAACAAACTCACAAGACAAAATTTTTGCATTCCGATTTCAAAAAGAAAAATGGCTACAAGAGATCAATCGAATTATCGAAAGAATTTGATTTGTATAGACAAGATTATTGCGGATGTGTTTACAGCAAAAAAGAAGCGGAACAACGACATAATAATGATTGATTGAATCGGTGATTTTTATCGCCGATTTTTTGGTGAGAAATTTTGCTCACAAAAAAATAGATAATGGTGTTAAGTATTTGTATCGGCTAAAGTTGTTTGATATAATTAAATAAAGGAGAAAATATGAATTTTGAAAAACATGTAATGGTTAAGAAATATAACGATGGAGTTATAGAAGAAGTAGAAGATGTTATTTTGAGAGAATTTTTGTTGAATATCAATATTAATTCCAAACCTATCGTAAAACTTTTGTGTATTGAAAAGGATTTACAAGAACTTGTGACGGGATATCTTATAACAGAAAATATTGTAAGGCCAGAAGATATACAAAATATTGATATACATATTGATGGAAATATTTGTAATGTCGAGTTGAAAGATATCGATAACACTCCAAGTCATGTTACTACAGAAAGTGGAGATTACAAAAACGTTCCTTATAATTTTACAAATAGAGATGAAAAAGTCACTCCGATTGATTGGAATGAAGAAACACTTTTGAAGATTTCTAATTTTAATTTATCTGGATCGAAATTATTCAAAGAAACTGGCAATGTGCACTCTGTTGTTTTGGCAAAAAATGGAGAAATAATTTGCCAATGTGACGATATTGGAAGATACAACGCTTTTGACAAGGCTGTGGGTACGGCTGTGCTAAATGGCGAAAAATTATCTGATTTAATCGCATTTACATCGGGAAGAATTCCTTCATCAATTGTTCAAAAATGTATCAATTCAGGAATTTCTGTTATAGTTTCCAGAAGCGCGCCAACGGATGTTTCATTGGAATTAGCTGAAAAATATAATTTGTCTGTAATCGGCTTTTGCAAACAAAGTCGTTTAAATATTTATAGAGATTTTAGAAAGAAGGATTTGTAATGAAAAAATTAGCGGATTTTTTGTATGCCATTATGGCAGGAGCTTTTATTGCTATGGGCGGAGTTGTATTTTTGAGCCTAAACAATAAAATTGTCGGAGCATTTATGTTCAGCTTGGGACTTTTTACGGTGTGTACTTTGAAGTACAACTTGTTTACAGGAAAAGTTGGATATTTGTTCAATAATGATGTGAAAACTTACTTGCCATGGTGTTTGATGGTGTGGGTTGGAAACTTAGTTGGTAGTATTATTGTAGCGGAATTGGTTCGTCTTACAAGAGTTGCTCCTGGTATTATCGAAAAATCCACAAAATTAGTTCAAGTAAAAGCAGACGATAGCTTGATTAGTTTGTTTGTTTTGGGAATTTTCTGCAACATTATGGTTGTTCACGCAGTGGATCAATATCTAAACAACCCTCATGAAATTGGAAAATATTTGGGAATTGTAATGAGTATTATGGTATTTATTCTATGCGGATTTGAACACTGTATTGCAGATATGTTTTATATTCAAATGGCAAGAATGTGGAATTCACAAACAATTATTGCACTTATAGTTATTACTTTGGGTAATATTTTGGGTGGAATTTTGATTCCAACAATGAGAAATATCAACACAAAATTAAAAAGCGAATAAGGTTTAGTAAATGTTATTACAAGTAGAAAAAGCGAAGGAAATACTTAAAGAAAATATAAAAAAAGCATCTGAAATTGAAGAAATTGATATTGATGATGCTTATAACAGAGTTTTGGCGGAGGATGTGCTGGCGAAGTTCAACAATCCTCCTTATCCCAAAAGCGCAATGGATGGATACGCTGTAAGCAGCAAAGATTCTGATAAATTATCTAAAAAGAAAATTATTGGGACGAATTTTGCCGGAGATTGCAATGATTTTGATTACGAAGAAAATACTTGCGTGAGAATTATGACAGGTGCATTTGTACCAAAAGGCTACGATGCAATTGTAAAACAAGAAGATTGCGAAGTAGTGGATGGTTTTATTGAAATCAAAAAATCTTACGAGCCTTTTGATTACTACATCAAAGAAGGCGAAGATGTGTCTGAAGGGGATTTGTTAATTCCTAAAAACACGAGGATTTCTTCGGTTCATTTGTCGATTTTGGCATCAAATGGATATGCAAAAGTTAAGGTTTACAGAAAATTAAAAGTAGCGCTATTATCGACAGGATCTGAATTGTTGTATCCAGGTGATGATTACAAACCAGGTAAAATCTACAGCTCAACAACTTTTACATTAAAATCTATTTTAAAAAATTCAGGAGTAGAAGTTGTCGAACAAAAAAACTGCATGGATGATGAACAATCAATCATACGTGAAGTAAAAAATCTGACACAAAAATCAGATGTTGTGATAACAACTGGTGGAGTGAGTGTTGGGGACAAAGATTTAATGGAATCATGTATGAAACAAATTGGAGAAGTTTTGTTTCATAGAATTGCCATGAAACCAGGAACACCTGTGATGGCATCAAAAGTAGGTGACACAATTGTGTTGTCGTGTTCGGGAAGTCCGTTTGCGGCTTTTTGTAATTTCGAAGTTTTATTTTGGGATTTGTACAATAAATATTATGGATTAAATGTAAAACAATTTGAAGAAGGAAAAGTTGTAGAAGGGTCGATGAAACCATCGAAGCTTCAACGATACGTCAGATGTTTTGTAAAAGATTCTGAGATTACGATTTTTGATAAACACAAGAATTCTATGCTACAAGATTTGACTAATTGCAATGCGCTTTTGCTTCAAAAACAAAACGAAAGCTTGGATGTGAATTCAAGCGTAGATTATATTTATTTGGGTGAAATATGAGAGTTTCTGTAGGAATATTGGCCGGTGGAAAAAGTGTGAGAATGGGTCAAGACAAATTCGATTTGAACTTTTATGGTCACACTTTTATCGAAGAATTGATTGATAGATTCAAAGACTATGAGGTAATTGTTTCATCTAATACGGCTGATTATTCTCCAATAAAAACTGTGAAGGATACTTATGTTGACGCGGGACCTTTGAGTGGAATTTTGGAGATTTTAAAAAATTCTACAAAAGAATATGTATTTGTAACTTCTTGCGATATGATAAATGTGAAACCTGATTTGGTGGATTTTGCAGCATCTATCGCAAGTTTTTCAGATGAAGCTGTAATTTTTGAAACAGACGAAAGATGTTATCCGACTTGTGGGATTTTTTCGAAAAAAATTATTCCTATTGTGGAAGAAATGCTACAAAATAAAGATTATCGCGTGATGAATTTGGTTAAGAAAATCGATGCGAAATTTGTAAATTTGAAATACACAATTTTTGAGAATGAATTTGTAAATATTAATTATCCAAAAGATTTGAAGCAAAACGCAACGCCTTTGATTTGTATTTGTGGCAAGAAAAATAGCGGTAAGACTACTTTTATTAAAAAGCTTGTTGGAGAATTGAAAAATAGAAACAAAACTTGTTCTGTAATTAAACACGATGGACACGATTTTGAGCTAGATTTCAAAGATACGGACACTTTTTTCTACAAGGAGTACGGAGCTTGTCAGACCTTGATTTTTAACGATAAATACTTTAAATTAGATGGTAGGAGTAAAAATATTTATGAATTGATACAATTATTGGACGATGTTGATTTGATAATCATTGAAGGGATGAAGGATTCCGATTTCATAAAATACGAATGTACTCTTACGGATGATTTAGTGTGTAGCGATGTGAACAAATACGCAATTATAAGCGACAGGAAATTTTCGGGATACGATAATTTCGATATAAATAATCCATCAGAATTTGCAGACTACATTATTCGAAAATTTAAAATTTAGAAGGTATTTATGGAAAATATTTTGTGCAATATGATCAAAATAAATCGTGGAAATGATGTTTTGGTTTTAGATAAAGTTAAAAAACACGGATGGGAAGGATTGACTTTTCCAGGTGGCCATGTCGAAAATATGGAATCTATAACTGATTCTGTAATCAGAGAAGCGAAAGAAGAGACTAATCTGGATGTCGAAAATATTAGATATATTGGAATGATTAGTTGGTATGACATGGACAACAACGACAGAATTGTAGGGTTTTTGTACGAGACCGATGATTTTTCTGGAGAATTGGTAAAAGAAAATATCGAAGGAACGTTGGAATTTATAGATTACGAAGAACTAAAAAAAATGGATGGTCATAGCGATTCTATGGATGAAATTTTCGCTATTTACGATGGAAAATATTCTGAAATCGTACTTTATTATGAAGATAATAAATGCGTAAAAAAGGAGTGTTATAAATAGTGAGAAAAGCTAAGGGAATGATGTTCGCCATAATCTCGGCGTTGATTTTCGGATTTACACCGATTATGGTCAGAGAAACTTTGAGCAATGGAAGTAACGTAATTATGACTTCTTTTTTGAGAGGATTTTTCGTAATTCCTTTTTTGGCGATTTCATTGAAAAGTAGAAATATCAGCCTCAAAGTAACAAAACAAGAACTAAAAAAACTAATTTTAATGTGTAGCATTGGTGGTTGTATCACGATGACAATGCTCTACGCATCGTACCAATACATTTCCGTTGGGCTTGCAACTTCAATCCATTTTATTTTTCCGACGATTGTAACGGTGTATTCAGTTATTTTTTTGAATGAAAAAATGACGAAATACAAATTCATATCACTTATTGCATCGATTATTGGAGTGATTTTGCTCGCAAATAATGTAGGTGGAAGCAATAATTTTCCGCTTGGAATGTTTTTGGCAGTGGCATCTGGTTGTACTTATTCTTTTTATTTGATTTACATGGATGTATCTGGACTTAAAAACATGGACAGCGTCAAGGTCATATTTTATAATTGCACGATCAACTCGACGATGCTTTTTATATTTGGACTTATTACTGGAGATTTTACATTGTCTTTATCAAGATATGCGTGGATAATTGCATTTGTGATTTCGATATTGGTGTCCGTATTTGGTACGCTTTTCATCCAACTTTCGATTGTGAATGCAGGTGTCAGTACGTACACGATTTTTTCCACATTAGAACCAATTACATCAGTAATATTAGGAATTATTTTATTTAACGAAACTACAGACCCAAGAAGATTGCTGGGCTGTTTCATGATATTTATGTCGGTGATGATATTGGCAGTTTCAATGAGATTTCAAGAAAGAAAAGCAAAGGAAAAGATAAATTATGAATGATGTTGAAAGATTAAAACAAATTGTAGAACAAAGTGACAAAATCGTGTTTTTTGGTGGAGCTGGAGTATCTACTGCATCTGGAATTCCAGATTTCAGATCTGCAACTGGACTTTACAACAAGAAAAACGACAGCGATTTTTCGCTGGAATATATGTTGAGCCATGAATTTTTTGTGACACATCCAGATTTGTTTCAAGATTATGTTTTGGAAAATTTGATTATCGATGGAGTAAAGCCGAATAATGCACATCTTTCTTTGAGGAAATTAGAAAAAGCACACAAATTACTCGGCGTTATCACACAAAACATCGACAGCCTGGATACGATGGCTGGTACGAAAAATATCGCAGAAATTCATGGAAATTTGAGAGATTATTACTGTGTAAATTGCGGCGCAAAATACGATTTGGATTATTACAAACAAAACAGACCTTGTAAATGTGAAAAATGTGGCGGCGTTGTGCGTCCGGATGTTACATTATACGGAGAAGTTCCACCGCAAAGTGAATTTGCAAAAGCGATTAATTGGATTAACAAGGCAGACACGATGATTGTAGCTGGAAGTTCGCTTGTTGTGTATCCTGCAAGTGGTCTTATCAATTATTTTCGAGGAGATAATTTGATACTAATTAATCTAGATCGTACAAGCTACGATAATATGGCAAATATCGTGATTCATGACGATATTGCAAAAACTTTAGAATATGTGACGAGGGATATTGATGAAAGATAAAATTAAAAATTATTTGCAAAAAGTTTACGGAGTGGATTTTTTCTCAAAAACAATGATAGTATTCGCTCTGATACTTTCTTTGATTAATTTAAAGTTTAAAAATAGAGTTATAGAGATCATTACGATGATTTTGATTGTGTATTTCGGAATTTTCAGAGTTTTTTCTGTTAACAAATATCAACGAATGATTGAAAATCAAAAATTTGCAAAAGCTGTAAAACCTATGACGGATTTTTTCGAAAAATATAAAATTAGAGCAGCAAATTCCAAGGATAAGAAATACATTAAATGTCCAAACTGCAAAAAGGAAATGAAAATTCCAAGAAATAAAGGCAAAATCAAAGTAACTTGTCCTCATTGTGGACATAAATTTGTAAAGAAAAGTTAATAAAAAATTCACGAATCTATTATTAAGTTAGTCGCTTGATAATAGATTTTTTTGTTTGAAAATTAATTGATAAAAAATTAGCTTTCGAGCAATGATTTTATTTGATAATTTATAAATTATTAAATTCCACCGAGTTTATATATTTATATTACATATAATTGACCGTACGAGCAATAAATGTTATCATTAAAAAAATTAATTAGGAGGGGAAAATGATAAAAATTATATCAGATTCAGCTTGCGATTTGAAAAAAGCCTATACGGAACAAAATAACATAGGAATTGTTCCATTTAACATAATAATAAACGAAGATACATCACTTAAAGATAAAATTGATATACAATCAGAAGAGTTGTTGGAAATGATGAAGAACGATTCACATTTTTTTGCAAAAACTTCTCAACCAAGTCCTGACGACTACAAAATTGAATTTGAAAAAGCTGCGAAACAAGGATGTGACATAATATGTTTCACAATAACATCCGAGTTGAGTGGCTCGTACCAATCAGCAGAGATTGCCAAGAAAATTATTCAAGAAGAATATGATGTCGACATAAGAGTTATCGATAGCTTATCGGCTTCTCTCGGTCAGGCAATTTTGATTAACAAGGCAATTGAAATGGTTCATCAAGATAAATCCCTGGATGAAATAGAAGATTATATAAACAAAATAAAATTGACTTCAAAAGTTTTCTTGTTAGTGGACACTTTAAAATATCTTGAAAAAGGTGGAAGAATTAGTAAATCCAAGAGATTAATTGGAAGTGCTTTAAGTCTAAAACCTATATTGAAATTGGAAAATGGTAAACTAGACATAGTAGATAAAGTTATCGGCAAGAAAAGAGCAATTAAAAATATGATGAGGCTCTTAAATTCAGAAAAAAACAAATCAGACAAATCCCATGAGTTTTTTGTAGTACATGCAGATTCTGAAAAAGAATCCAGTGAAATTTACGACGAACTAAAAACCGAGAATAATTTGCCTTTTGATATCGAAGTATTATCTCCGGTATTAGTTTGCCATTCAGGATATGGCAGCGTTGCTATCGGAATAATCAGCACTGAAGTTTAACACAAAATTATATAGGAATTTTAAATAAATGATAATGCGTTTTAAAAGACGCATTATTTTTTGTTTCACAAGCATTTCACAAAACTATCGTAATATAATATCAGATCACACGAGACCGTGTTATCTAAAAATTACCTTAGATATTTTATGGAGGAAATTATGAGAAAAAATGTATTGAAAGGAACAACTTTGCTACTAGCTTTGTGTTTTAGCGTTGGGGCAGTTGGATGTCAAAAATCTAGTGGAAATACTGGAAAGCAAACTAAAGTGGTAAGTCCAAAAGAAGCTGGAATGAAAAATGATAAAAACCGTGAAAACGAAAAATTCAAACCTTCTGATTATTCATTAAAACCAAAAGATGAATTTGTATATGAGTTTTTGGGATTGAAGTTCAAACTTCCAGAACAAGTTAAAAAAGATATGACGAATAAGAAAATTGCGATGTTGGATGAACAAAGTCCTATCGACAAGGAATTGAAATACGCTATGCTTACTTTCAGCAAATTAACTGAAGAACAAAAAAATGCAGTAGTGGATAAAATGGGTGATGGATACGAAAAATGGCAAAAAGAATTGGAAAGAGTCGGCACTATTGGAATGTTTGATAAAAAAATGTCTGAAGCTGACATTTCCAAGATTACAAGATGTGACAATCACAAGAAAATTGGTGAATCCAAAGATGGTAAGTTCACTTACTACATAAGTTCACAAGGTAAAATAGATGAAGGTTTTGCAAAAGAATTCGCCCAAACTCAAATTGATATTATAGATAAAAAACCACGTCCTGAAAATGGATTTGTATTATCTGAAAAAACTGATTTGGAAAACACAGAAGCATTTGACAAAAAATCTGTAAAAGGTTTGGGAGATATATCTACAAAAGATATCAATGGCAAACAATTTACAAGCAAAGATTTCGAAAAATACGATCTTACAATGGTAAATGTGTTTGCAACTTGGTGCAGTGCTTGTGTAAACGAAATTCCTGATTTATCGGAAGTTTCCAAAGAAATGAAATCCAAAGGAGTAAACATTGTAGGAGTTGTTACAGATACTGTAGATGATAATGGCACTAATAATGATGCATTGCAAAAATCAAAATTAATCCAAGAAAAAACAAAAGCTTCATATCCGTTCTTGATGCCAGACAAATCGAATTTTAACGGCAGATTAAACGGAATTCAAGCGATGCCCGAAACTTTCTTCGTAGATAAAAAAGGAAACATCGTCGGAGAAACTTATTCTGGCGCAAAATCAAAAGAAGAATGGAAACAAGTTATCGAAAAAGAATTGGCTAATTTGAAAAAGAAATAAAATTGGTGATTCAAATGTACAAAAAATTTATTCATAGTCGAGTATTTTCGGTCATGATTTTGTGTATATCAGTTGGCATGATTTATTACGGATACAACAACGGCGAAGTCAAAGTCGTGTTGGATAAGGCTATAAGAATTTGCATGGAGTGTATTGGAATTGGATAAAATAAAAAATTTACTAAAATTTGGAGATAAGAAAAATAAGTACAAAGTAATGGACAATTTCAGACACGCTTTCCAATCACTGTGGTTTCTGATTACAAATTCTTATGTAGATGGATTTAAAACCGGAAAAATTTACGGCGGGAATTTGAAGAAAATCTGTGTTCCGGGCATGAATTGTTATTCGTGCCCTGGAGCAAAAGGAAGTTGTCCAATAGGTTCGTTACAGGCTGTAATTGGAAATTCAAATTTCAAGTTTAGCTATTACATAGTCGGATTTTTGTTTTTTATTGGCGCATTGATGGGAAGATTTGTATGTGGATGGTTGTGCCCATTTGGATTGATTCAGGATTTACTGTACAAAATTCCTTTTTTCAAAAAAATAAAAACTTTCAAATACGATAAACATTTGAGAAAATTAAAATATTTTATTTTGTTAATTTTCGTAATAATTTTGCCTATGTTCTTGGTTGATATTTTGGGACAAGGATCGCCGTATTTTTGTAAACTTATTTGTCCAATAGGAATGCTTGAAGGTGGAATTCCTCTTGTACTGCTCAATAAAAGCATGAGAGGTGCGATTGGATTTTTGTATTACTGGAAGGGCACGATTTTAATATTGACGATTTTACTTTCAATAATAATTTACAGACCTTTCTGTAAATATATTTGTCCATTGGGTGCGATTTATTCGTTTTTCAATCCGATTTCTATTTTCAAATATAGATTGGACAAAGATAAATGTATAAGTTGCGGAAGATGTAAGAAAGTGTGTCAAATGAACATTGATCCTACTAAAAATTGCAATCACAAAGAATGCATCAGATGTGCTAGATGCAAAAACGCCTGTCCAGTTGATGCTATAAGTTGTGGAATAAAGGATAAAAACAGATAATAAAACATATAGAAAAATATTTCTCAAAAATCTTTAACAATCCATTTATAGAAAATTTCAATAAATAAACCTTGGGTTTCGAAGTAAGTGTATGATACAATGTTATCGAAAAGATTTTTAGGAGGAATTTAAAGTGAAAAAACTTTTATTAACTTTAGCATTAGTATCAGCTTTAACTGTTACTGGATGTTCAAATAATTCAGAAAAACCAGCTGATAATAATGCTAAAACAGAACAAAAAACTGAAAACAAATCAGAAGAAAAAGCTGCAATCAAAGAAATGAAGGGCGCAGACCTTGAAGCTATCGAACAAGACAAGAAGAAAAAAGAAACTGTATTGGTTGTTGATGTTAGAAGCAAAGATGAATATGACCAAGGTCACGTTAAATGGGCTATTAACATGCCAATCGACACTTTCGAACAAGAAGTTTCAAAATTAGATGCTTACAAAGATAAAGCTGTAATTACAATTTGCAACAGCGGTAAGAAGAGCCAAGAAGCTGCTGAAATTTTAGTTAAAAATGGATTCAAAGATGTTACAAACGCAGAGGGCGTTAAGAAATTTGAATACAAATTAGTTAAATTTGCTAACATTTTACCAGCCGATTTAGTAAAAGCTTCTGAAGATACAAACAACGTTATAGTTGATGTAAGAGATAAGAAAGATTATGACAAAGGTCACATCAAAAATGCTATCAGCATGCCTTTAGATGAAGCTGATGCAAGATTATCAGAAATTCCTACAGATAAACCAGTTTACACTTATTGCTATTCTGGAAATAAATCTGGTCAATTAGCTCAAAAATTAGTTGAAAGAGGAAACAAAGACGTATTCAACTCTTTAGATGGAACTAAAGAACACGACTACGAATTAGTAAAATAATTTTTAAAATTTAAGCGGCTCAGAATATGGGCCGCTTTTTTTACAGGAGATAAAATGAACGCAGTAATTTTGATGACCAAAATTCCAAATAAAAATTCTAAAACTAGATTGTCGAATCTTTTATCAGAAAATGAAAGAATAAAATTCAGCGGCAATTTGATTGATAAAAACGTAAATATTATCAAAAAATACAAAGTTTTCTTATCTCTAACGCCAGACGAATTATTTGAGGATTACACGAAAAATTCTCCTCATGACTGTATCAGACAAACAGGAGATGATATTGGTCAAAGGATGAAAAATTCCATAAAAGAAGTTTTGTCACGAGGATATTCCAAAGTGGTTTTAATTGGCTCAGATATCATTGATTTTGATGGTGAAATTTTTGATGAAGCTTTTGATAAATTAGAGGATTATGACGTAGTATTCAGCCCGACAGAAGATGGCGGCTACAGTTTGATTGGTATGAAAAAATCACACGATGTTTTGTTTGAAAACAAAAAATATTCTAATCCGAATGTAGAAAACGATTTGGAAAATAGTTTGATTGAAAATGGTTTGTCCTATTTTAAATTGGGAGAAACTCACGATATCGACACTGATATTGATTTTGTAAAATACATATCCAAATCAAACAACGTGAAATTACTTGGTAAAGGCGAGTACAATTCAAATTATCTAATAGATGATGATTATTTGATAAGAATCGCACGTGGATCCCAAATGCATTTGGATAATCAAATAGAATACGAATACAAGGCTCTTAAATTTTTAGAAAAATCAAATGTAACTGCCAAGGTTTACGATTTGAAAAAGGATAAATTATCAGGGATTTCTTATCTTACAGAAGAGTATTTGATAGGAAGAGATTTGGATTATCATACTGATTTGAAAATCGCCGCATATTTGCTTTCACAAATCCACTCATTAGATGTTATTGGACAAGATTTTATAAAAGCGGACAGTCCTTTTGAGATGATGTTCGACGAATTTACACAGATGTTTTCTCATTATCAAAAATGGGACAAGAAAAACAATACAACCGAAGAAAAGATTTCGAATATGCTCAAATACATCAAAAATCTGGGACTTACTTCTTCACTTCAAAATCCATGTCTTATCAACACTGAACTCAACAATAAAAATTTTATCATAGGAGATAAATCTTACGTTATAGATTGGGAAAAGCCGATTATAGGAGAGCGTGAACAAGATTTGGCGCACTTTTTGGCACCAACGACGACTTTTTGGAAGACAGATGTAATTTTTAACAACGACACAATGGATGATTTCTTAGATGAATACGACAACTTATCAAAAACAAAAGTAGACAGGGAAAAATTCGTAAAATATTTGCTGTTTACGTGTCTCAGAGGAATAACTTGGTGCTCAATGGCATACACTCAATATGTTGATGAAAACAGGGATAATGGATTTACTTTTGAGAAGATAAAAGCGTATTTGTCGGATGAATTTTTAGATAATATATGGGAGTTTATAAAAGCGAATGATTTCAGTAATAGTGCCTGTGTATAACGAATCTGACAACATCGACAAGTTCATCGATCGTCTGGATGTTTTTGATGATGAGTTCGAGGTGATTTTCAGCGTGAGTGGCGATGACGATACGTTTGAAAAAATAAAAAAACGCGGATATAATCCAATCAAAAGCATTAAAGGTCGTGGCAATCAAATTATAAATGGAATTTTAAATTCAAAAGGGGAAATAATTTTGATTCTTCATGCGGATACTTTTTTTAGAGAAAATCCAAAAGAAGAAATCAAATCTATTTTAGAAAATTATAAAATGGGTTGTTTCAGTATTTCCTTTGTTCCAAAACAATTCATAATGCAAATTGTCGCATTTAATTCCAGCAATCGTGTAAGACAGAGAAACATAGCATTCGGAGATCAGGGAATGTTTTTTACGAGAGAGTTTTACGATGAGATGGGTGGATTCAAAAATATTGATTTAATGGAAGATTACGATTTTTCGATTAGGGTAAAGGAAAAAGGATACAAAATCTTCCTATCAAAAATGAATATATATTCTTCATCGCGTAGATTTCAAAAAAATGGTCCTTTTAAGACTATGTGGATGATGCAAAAATGTCAACATATGTATCGCAAGGGGGAAAGCGTAGATGATATCAAACAAAAGTACAAATGATTACTTACAAGAAGTAAAAGATAAGTGTATTGATTGCGGTAAATGCACGAAGAACTGCCCTTTTTTGACAAAATACAAGATTAACTTAAAAGATTTTGCAGACAGACAAGACTTGGCATTTTCTTGTTTCTTGTGTCAAAAATGCAAAGCAGTGTGTCCAGTTGATTTGGATGGAAAAAAGATTTCTCTTATTTTAAGAAAACAAAATCCAAAATTCGAATCTGTAAAAAAACAAAAAGAAAATTATTTCTTCAAAAACAAATCTAAAAGAAAAACAAAAGACTTGTTGTATTTGGGCTGTAATTTTCCAGCATTTTATCCAGACACAACAAAATATTTAATGGAATTGTTCAACAAAGAAGGATTTGATTATTCAATTGATTGTTGCAATCTTCCAAGTGATTTTACGGGATTTGAAAATAATTATATGGAAAGACTTGAGAAAGAACTCGAAGACAAAGAAGTGGAAAGAATTGTGTGCGTGTGTCCAAACTGTTTCCACAAATTTTACAAAAATTTGTCAGTAGAAGTTATCACGATTTTCAAATGGCTCGAAGAAAGAGATATGATACAAGACATTGATGAGGAAGTGAATGTGTTCTTCCCATGTTCTGACAGGTATAATCATATAATGTTTGAAGAAATCAAACGACATATCAAAGGATTTAACAATAAATACATAAGTACAAACTGCTGTGGTGCTGGAGGAATTGCAGGAAAAAGCGAAAAAGAAATCGCAACACAAATGCAAAACTCCATCAAAAACGAAAAAATGTATACTTATTGCGCAACTTGTTCATCCAAGTTTGTGGCAAATAATGAAGTGCACCATTTTGTAAGTAAAATGGTTGGCATAGATGAAAAATGCGATCCAAGCTTTTTCAAAAATGCATTAAAGGGGAAATTTAGGGGGAGAAAATGAGATTCGAAGATAGAATATCAGAAAAATTTAAGAAAACAGGTGACATTACAACTCTACAATTAAATATTACTGAAAAATGTAATTTGCGTTGTAAACACTGTCACATTATGAAAAACAGTGAAAATTTAGAAATGTCCAAAGAAACTATGCAAGATTGCCTTAAATTTTTGGATAATCACAAGATGAAAACTGTGGATATTACAGGCGGAGAACCAACAACACATCCAGAAATTGTGTGGTTTATGAAGGAATGTTTGAAAAGAGCAGACGAACTTATTATCCGTACGAATGCAACAGATATCGAAAAAAACAAAGAATTAATGGATTTATTTGACAAAGAAAAAATCAAAATCGTAGTGTCACTTCCTTGTTATACACAAGACAATGTGGACAGCCAAAGAGGAGATGGAGTGTTCGACAAAGTCATAGCTAACTTGAAGAAGCTTAACGAAATGGGATACGGCGCTGAAAAAGAATTGGACTTGGTTTACAATCCACTTGGAGGATTCTTGCCACCAGAACAATCCAATCTTCAATCAGATTACGAACGCGAATTAAAAAAGAAAGATGTTGTGTTCAGTAATTTGTTTACAATTACAAATATGCCTATTGGATATTTCAGAGATTTCTTGGTAGAAAAAGGCGAATACGATGATTATATGAAATTGTTAGAAGATAATTACAACGAAGAAACTGTTGAAAACATCATGTGCAGATTCCAAATTTCTGTAGATAGTTTGGGAAATCTTCACGATTGTGACTTCCATTTAGCAGAAAAAGTGCCAATGAAAGATTATAAAAACATCAAAGATTTGATTGATGTAGATGATTTGTCCAGAGAAATCGTGTGTAAAGATTATTGCTACGGATGTACTGCAGGAAGTGGTTCAAGTTGTGGAGGTGCATTGGATGAATAAATTAACGAATGAAGAAATTTGGCAACAATTTAGTGAAGGAATAGATTGTGCGCAAGTTGTATTGAGATATTTTGCAGATGATTTGGGAGTTGACAAAAATCTTCTTACAAAAATCGCATCGCCATTTACAGGCGGCATGTACAAGGGAATGACTTGTGGAGCAGTAACTGGTGCATATATGGTTTTGGGGATCAAATACGGTCATTCAAAGCCCAATGAAGGCGAGAAGAAAGTCGAACTCATCAAAAAAATGTTCGAATTTGATACCAAATTCAAGGAAAAACAATCAACGATAATTTGTGAGGAAATATTGGGAGATAATATAGCAGAAAATCTCGAAAAAATCGAACAAGAAAACACGATGCAAAGAAAATGTCCACAAGCTGTGAACGATGCAATAGATATATTAGAGGAAATGTTTGAAGAAAAATAAAACGCAAGCTGTCTACTAAGGTAGGCAGCTTTTTAAGTTGATTTTTAAAAATCATTATGATTTGCTAATCAATATTTCTATTTAAATAATGATATAATACAAGTAGCAAACGAAAGAGAGAAAATTATGATTATTATTAGAAATATAAAATTGAAAAATGACGATGAGAACGAATTGAAGAAAAAAATCTCCAAGATGATTGGAATGAAAAACTTCGATTACGAAATTTATAGAAAATCAATCGATGCTAGAAAGGGGATTCTGTTTAATTATCAAGTTATCGTTGATGTCGACTTGTCCGATAAAAAGATCAAATCAATCAAGAATTGTGAGAAATATTTTGAGGAAGATTTTAGATTAGAAGATGTAGATAATTCGAAAAGCGTCACAGTTGTGGGAAGTGGACCTGCAGGGTTGTTTTGTGCGTATTTATTAGCGAAAAATAAAGCTAAGGTCAAGGTTATTGAACGAGGAAGTGAGGTATCAAAAAGAGTTGATGATATCGAACACTTCTTGGAAACTGGAGAGCTAAACACGAACAGTAATGTGCAATTTGGTGAAGGTGGAGCTGGAACTTTTTCTGACGGAAAATTAACAGCACGCTCCAAAGACAAAAGAGTCAGGGAAGTTTTGAAGACATTTGTCGACTACGGCGCTCCAAGTGAAATCATGTACGACTCCAAGCCACACATCGGAACTGATGAATTACAAAAAGTAATCGTGAATATGAGAAATGACCTTATAAAAATGGGTTGCGAATTCGAATTTGATACATTGATTGACGATGTGGAAATCGAAAATGAAAAATGCGTTGGAATAAAATCACATGATAAAAATTTCGAATCAGATTGTTACGTTTTGGCTCTTGGCAATAGTTCAAGAGATACTGCTGTGATGTTAGCAGATAAAATTAAAATGACGAACAAGCCATTTGCAGTTGGATTTAGGATTGAGCATCCACAAAAAATGATTGATTTTGCACAATATAAATGTGATAGAAATCTTCCAAGCGCGACTTATCAACTTTCTTATTCTGAAGAAAACAAAAGAGGAGTGTACACTTTTTGCATGTGTCCGGGAGGATACGTAATCAATGCCTCTAGCGAAGAAAATGAGTTGTGTGTCAATGGTATGAGTTTTCATAAAAGAGACGGCAGAAACGCAAATAGCGCGATTGTGTGTGGTATAGATGAGAATACTTACGGGCACAATTTGTTGGACGGAATTAAATTTCAACAAGAAATCGAACGCAAGGCTTTTGAATTGGGAGGATCAAATTACAATGCGCCAGTTCAATTGGTAAAAGATTTTATGAACGATAAAAAATCAGAAAAAATCGGTGAAGTCGTCCCGACAGTCAAACCTGGATATGTTTTGAGTAATTTGAACGATATTTATCCAGAACACGTTACAGATTACATCAAAACCGCGATAAAAATGATGGACAAGAAACTTCACGGTTTTTCGATGGACGATGCAATACTTACAGGAGTTGAAACGAGAACTTCTTGTGCTGTGAGAATGGACCGAGACGATTTATTGAGAAGTGAAAATATTGATAATTTGTATGTAATTGGTGAAGGAAGCGGATATTCTGGAGGAATTGTTTCAAGTGCAATCGACGGATTGAAGGCTGCTGAGGTTATCCTTACATCAAAATTATCTAAATAATTTAAAAAGCTAAATTTTTGGGTATATTAAATAAAAGCTTAATTTTAATTAATAAAGAGGAGAATAAAATGATACTTAGTATAACTTCTAATCCTGCTATAGATGTGATTTACGAGATGGATGAGCTGGATACTAATGGAGTAAATGTAGTTGATGATGTGTACAAGACGCCAGGCGGCAAAGGTATAAATGTGTCCAAAGTTTTGGATTTGTTGAGAGCAGATTTCATGGTTACAGGATTTATCGGTGGAAGTAACGGAGATTATGTAATCGACAAATTAGATGATGTGAACATTAAGCACGATTTTATCTTCACAAATGTCGACACTAGAAACTGCATTAGAGTAATTCATGGCGACAAGCAATTTGAAATATTTGAAAAGACCAATAAAATTGATTCGAGATTTGAAAGAACATTCATGTCACTAATACAAGAAATCGGAAAAAACTACGACATATCTGTAATCAGTGGAAGTTTGATGAATGGCTTATCTGATAATTTCGTAGAAGAAACGATGGACATACTACAAGATAACAGCAAGATTATTTTGGATACAAGTGGACAAGTCACTAAAAAAGTTTTGGAAAATAATTACAAACCATATGCTATCAAACCTAACTTCCACGAATTCAAAGAAATTATTGGCTTATCAGAAGATATTTCATCAGAAGATTTCATCAACAAAGATTCAGATTATTTGAAGGGAATTTTCAGTAATAAATTGTTAGATGATATTGAAATTGTTTTGGTTACCAACGGAAAATACGGAGCTATTTTAAAATACAAAGATAGTTTGTACAAAATTACAGTTCCACAATACAAAATTCAAAGAACTGTCGGAAGCGGCGATGCAACTGTCGCAGGGATTGCAAAATTCTTGGATGATGGAGAAAGTGTCATGGAAACTGTTTTGAAGGCGATAAGTCTTGGAGTATTAAATGCGAGAGTTTATGAAGTAGAAAAGTTGGATGTAAGTAAAATAAATGAAGTTGCCGAACAAATAGATGTAGAATTATTATAGGAATTTACGCGTCAAAATTTTTTTGATGCGTTTTTTTCTTGCTCAAAAATTTGCATATCTGATATAATACATTTAAAGAAAATAATTGGGATAAATTTGCTTGACTTGTTATCGTTTGTATGGTAAATTTATTCCTAACATTAAAAATTTTTAACAAAGTTTTTATTTATTTTATGAGGAGGGTATTATGCAATTTATCGGCGAAGGATTAACATTTGATGACGTACTTCTAGTACCAGGTCCATCAGAAGTTTTACCTAACGAAACTATCTTGAAAACAAGATTAACAAAAAAAATTGAATTGAACATTCCTATGATGTCAGCAGGAATGGACACTGTAACTGAGTCAAAAATGGCTATCGCAATGGCGAGACAAGGCGGGATCGGAATTATTCACAAGAACATGACTATTGAAGAACAAGCAAGAGAAGTAGATAGAGTTAAACGTTCAGAAAATGGAATAATTACTGATCCTTTTTACTTATCTGCAGATGACAAAATCGTTGATGCATTAAAATTGATGAGTCACTACAGAATTAGCGGTGTACCTATAGTTAAAGAAGATATGACTTTGGTCGGCATCTTAACTAACAGAGATGTTAGATTTGTAAAAGATGAACAACTTCCAATTGGAGATGTTATGACTAAGGACAATTTAATAACAGGTCACGAAAACATATCAATGGATGAAGCCTTGGAAAAGATGATGAACGCCAAGATTGAAAAACTTCCAATTGTAGATGAAAACTTTAAATTAAAAGGACTTATCACTACAAAAGATGTTGAAAAGTCAATACAATATCCAAATTCAGCAAGAGATTCACAAGGAAGATTATTAGTTGGTGCAGCAGTAGGTATCACAACTGATATGATTGAAAGATGCCAAGCTTTAGTGGATGCAAAAGTTGACGTCGTAACGATCGACACTGCTCACGGTCATTCAAGAGGAGTTTTGAATGCTGTAACGAAATTAAAGAAAGCTTTCCCAGATCTTCAAATTATCGCAGGTAACGTTGCAACAGCAGATGCTACAAGAGATTTAATAAAAGCAGGTGCAGATTGCGTTAAAGTTGGTATTGGACCTGGATCTATTTGTACAACAAGAGTTGTAACTGGTATCGGTGTTCCTCAAATGACAGCTATAATTGAATGTGCAAAAGAAGCTGACAAATACGATATTCCTATTATTGCCGATGGTGGTATTAAATATTCTGGAGATATTACAAAAGCATTAGCAGCTGGTGCATCTGTTATAATGGCAGGTAGTTTGTTCGCTGGTACTGAAGAAAGTCCTGGAGAATTAGTTGTATTAGAAGGTAGACAATACAAAGAATACAGAGGAATGGGCTCACTTGGTGCTATGAAAGCAGGAAGTGGAGACAGATATTTCCAAAACAACACTAAGAAATACGTTCCAGAAGGAGTAGAAGGTAGAGTTGCTTACAAAGGATCTGTAGCAGAAGTTGTGTACCAATTAGTTGGTGGACTTCGTTCAGGTATGGGTTATGTAGGAAGCAAAGACTTGGTTGAATTAAAAGAAAAATCAAAATTCGTGAAGATTTCTCCAGCATCACTTGTAGAAAATCATCCACATGATATTACTATTACTAGAGAATCTCCAAACTATACAAAAAAATAGGAGCAAAAAATGGATATTAGATTAATAATGGGAAGCAGCTCAGATATTGAAGTTGCAAAAAAAGTTACTAAAATGTTGAAAAAATTCGATCTTTCTTATGAAGTATCAGTTATTTCAGCACACAGAGCATTGGATGTTTTGAAAGAAACTGTTGAAAAAGACGACTGCAAAGTTTACATCACAATCGCTGGAAAAGCAGCACATTTGGGTGGAGTAACAGCTGGAATTACAACAAAACCAGTTATAGGAATTCCTGTAAAAGGATCTGCACTTGCTGGAATGGATGCATTATATTCAATCGTTCAAATGCCAAAAGGAGTTCCAGTTGCAACCGTTGCAATCGACGGTGGAGAAAATGCAGCTATCTTAGCAGCTCAAATGATTGCTCTATCTGACGAAAAATTAGCTCAAAAATTAAAAGAATACAAAGAAGAAATGAAACAAGCCGTAATTGATTCTGACAAGGAGTTAGAAGAAATATAATGGGATTAACTTACAAAGATTCTGGTGTAGATAAAGAAAAAGGCTACGAAGAAGTTCAAATCATAAAAGAAATCGTAAAGAAAACTCATGGCAAAGAAGTTCTAACAGGAATTGGTGGATTTGCTGGTCTATTTAAACCAGAACTATCCGATATGAAAGAGCCTGTATTGGTTAGTGGAACTGATGGCGTTGGAACAAAAATCAAACTAGCAATGGAACTAGATAAACACGATACAGTTGGTATTGATTTGGTTGCAATGTGTGTTAATGATGTTTTGTGCCAAGGAGCAAAGCCATTGTTTTTCTTAGATTACATTGCGACTGGAAGCTTGAAACCAGCAAAAATGGCAGATTTGGTTCGTGGTGTAGCAGAAGGTTGTAGCCAATCTGAATGTGCATTAATTGGCGGAGAAACTGCTGAAATGCCAGGATTGTACAAGGAAAATGATTATGATTTGGCAGGATTTGCAGTTGGTATTGTAGATCGCGATAAAATAATCGATGGAAGTGGAATTAAAGAAGGCGACGTTGCAATATCACTATCTTCAAGTGGAGTTCACAGCAATGGATTTTCACTTGTAAGAGCGGCATTGGATATGGCAAATGTAAAATTATCCGATAAATTTGAAGACACTACAGTTGGAGAAAGACTTTTGGTTCCTACGAGAATTTACGAAAAAGAAATCTCTGCTTTATTAAAAGAAGTTGAAATCAAAGGAATTGCTCACATTACTGGTGGTGGATTGTACGAAAACGTACCAAGAATGTTACCAGAAAATATCGGAATAGAATTTGATATTAAAGAATCAGAAATTGATTCTGTGTTCAAAGCTATTCAAAAGTGGGGAAATGTAGAAACAAAAGAAATGTTCTCTACTTTCAACATGGGAATAGGAATGGTAGTTGTAGTTGATGCAAAAGATGTGGATAAATCTCTTGAAATATTACAAAAAATAGATCCAAAAGCAAAAAAATGCGGAGTTTGCAAACAAACAGAAACAAAAGTTGCGATTAATCTGGACTAATTTTTGAATAAATTAATTTTTTAAATAAGTATATACTTTAGAATTCCGATAAAGAAAATTTAAGAAACTAAGTAAAAATACTTTTGTAAAAGGATTGACCAATATATAAATTTATTAAATCAACAACCATTTATTTTTCGAAATTAAATGGTTGTTTTTGAATTAAAAAATGTATCCAAATATCGTAATATCAAGACTTGAGTATACTTTTATGGTATAATATGTGAGTATTGGAGGGATTTAGATGTTAACAGTTAACAATTTAAGTGTCATATTCCCCGATAAAAAATTATTTGAGGATGTTAACCTAATTTTTAATCCAGGTAACTGTTACGGAGTTATTGGTGCGAATGGTGCTGGTAAATCAACGTTCCTCAAAATTTTATCCGGAGAAAAAGAGCCTACAAAAGGCAATGTCACGATAGATAAGAACACAAGATTATCAAAGCTTAACCAAGACCACTACGCTTTTGAAGAAAACAGCGTAATGGAAACAGTTTTGATGGGAAATAAGAAACTTTACGATATCCAAAAAGAAAAAGATGAGATATACATGAAGCCTGATTTCAGCGATGAAGATGGAATGAGAGCAGCTGAATTGGAAGCGGAATTCCAAGAGCTTGGAGGATATGAAGCAGAAGCGGAAAGCTCATCTTTGTTACAAGGTTTGGGCATTACAACAGAACAACATTATATGCTTATGAAAGATTTGAAAGAATCCGACAAGGTAAAAGTTTTGTTAGCGCAAGCTTTGTTCGGTAATCCAGGAATATTGCTACTAGACGAACCTACAAATGGTTTGGATTTGAAGGCAATATTGTGGCTTGAAGGCTTTCTAATGAATTTTCCAGGAATTGTAATAATAGTATCTCACGATAGATATTTCTTGAATGAAGTGTGCACTCACATGGTGGATGTGGACTACGGAAAGATTAATATGTTCGTTGGTAACTACGATTTCTGGTACGAATCAAGTCAACTTGCACTTAGAATGCAAAAAGAACAAAACAAGAAAAAAGAAGACAAAATTAAAGAATTACAAGAATTTATTCAAAGATTCTCCGCCAACAAATCAAAATCCAAGCAAGCTACAAGTAGAAAAAAACTTCTCGATAAAATCACGTTGGATGACATTAAACCATCTAGTAGACGTTATCCATTTGTTGGATTTGAACTTTCGAGAGAAGTTGGCAACGAAATTCTAAATGTAGACAACTTGACTGTAGAACAAAATGGCAGCAAACTTATCGATAATTTGACTTTCAGGGTCAACAAAGGAGATAAGATTGGATTTATCGGAAACGAAATAGCTATCACGAAATTTTTCGAAATAATCAACGGAAACGATGATAATTATTCTGGAGAATACAAGTGGGGACAAACTATCACTAACACGTATTTTCCAAAGGATAATACTAAATATTTTGAAAATTGCGATTTGAATTTGATTGATTGGTTGAGACAATTCAGCGAAGAAAAATCAGAAATCCACATCAGAGGATTCTTGGGCAAGATGCTATTTTCAGGAGACGAAGCTTTGAAGAAGTCCAACGTTCTAAGCGGTGGCGAAAAGGTTAGAATGATGTTTTCAAAAATGATGGTAACACCTGCGAATGTTTTGGTGTTCGACCAACCTACAAACCATTTGGATTTGGAAAGTATCGAAGCTGTAAACAACGGGCTAATCGCATTCAAATCAAACATTTTGTTCACATCACTCGATCACCAATTTGTATCTTCTGTGGCAAATAGAATTATTGAAATATTTGATGACGGAACTTATCGTGACGTATCAATGAATTACGAAGACTATATAGAAAAATATTTAACTAATAATTAGGAGTAGAAATGAAACATCAATTAGTTATTGTAGTAGATTTTGGAGGACAATATAATCAACTAATCGCTCGTCGCGTCAGAGATTTGAACGTGTACTGCGAAGTTGTTCCTTACAAAAAAGCCTTGAATGCTATTAAGGAAAAACAACCGATCGGGATAATCTTCACAGGTGGACCAAACAGCGTTTACGAAGAAAATTCTCCACAAATCGAAAAAGAAATTTTTGAATTAAATATTCCTATTTTGGGAATGTGCTACGGAATGCAACTTATCTCCAAAGATTTTGGTGGAGTTGTTGAAAAAGCAAAAAACCGTGAATTTGGTAAAACAAACGCCAAAATCTCAAACCAAAGCTCTATATTAAAAGGAATGAGTGACGAAAGTATCGTGTGGATGAGCCACACTGATTTCGTATCAGAAAAACCAGAAGGATTTGATATTATCCAAACAACGGATTCTTGTCCTGTAGCAGCAATTGCAAACGAAGACAAGAAGATATTCGCTGTACAATATCACCCAGAAGTTAACCACACAGTTGAAGGTAAAACATTAATCAAAAACTTCCTTTACGAAATCTGTAAAGCAGACGGAGATTGGACAATGGAAAACTTCTTGGAAGAACAAATCCAAAAAATCAGAAAAACTGTAGGCGACAAAAAAGTTTTGTTGGCATTATCAGGTGGGGTAGACAGTTCTGTGTGTGCAGCACTTTTATCCAGAGCAATCGGCAAAAACTTGACATGCGTATTCGTTGACCATGGTTTGATGAGAAAAAATGAAGGCGACGAAGTTGAAGCTGCATTCAAAAATGACGAATTAAACTTCGTAAGAGTAAATGCAAAAGACAGATTCTTAAATAAATTAAAAGGCGTATCAGATCCAGAACAAAAGAGAAAAATCATCGGAGAAGAATTCATCAGAGTATTTGAAGATGAAGCGAAAAAAATCGGATCTGTGGATTTCTTAGCACAAGGAACAATCTATCCAGACGTAATAGAATCTGGACAAGGCGATGCATCAGTAATCAAATCTCACCACAACGTTGGTGGACTTCCTGATGTAGTTGATTTCAAAGATTTGATCGAACCACTTCGCGATTTATTCAAAGACGAAGTCAGAAGATTGGGATTAGAACTAGAAATGCCAGAATATTTAGTATATCGTCAACCATTCCCAGGACCAGGACTTGGAATCAGAGTAATGGGAGAAATAACTGAAGAAAAATTAGAAGTGTTGCGTGAAGCAGATTTCATATTCAGAGACGAAGTTGCAAAAGCAGGAATCGACAAAGACATCAACCAATACTTCGCAGTAATCACTAATAACAGAACAGTCGGAGTAATGGGAGATTTCAGAACTTACGACTACACATTGGCATTAAGAGCCGTAACAACAACAGACTTCATGACAGCAGATTGGGCAAGAATCCCATACGAAGTATTAGATAAAACTTCAGTAAGAATAATTAACGAAGTAGACCACATCAATAGAATAGTCTACGATATCACAAGTAAACCACCAGCAACAATTGAGTGGGAATAATCGCAAAAAACTAAAAAACCTTGTAAATTCAACGGTTACAGAAGATTAAAAACTGTAACTGGGATTAAAATGGGAACATTTGTAAAAAAGAATAAATTGAATAATAGTTCCAAGTGGTTTACATTTTGGCAAAAAATAAGATCATAGCATAAGTGTTGTGGTCTTTTTTATTTGATGGGTTAAACACTTAAAAACGACAATAAAATGTCGGTTTTAGTGTCGGTTTGAATAAGATTTATCAAAGAGAAAATAAGCAATTCACAAGAATGTTCAGGCACTGTTTTAGTTAATAGAGAAGTGGGAATTTTATATAGTGTATAGGGCTTGACCTGTCCGTTGGGGACCGTGTTATCCTTTAATTAGAGGAGGTAGATAACCATGTTAAGAAGTGAAATTCAAAAAGAAACGGGTCTAACTAGGAAGGCAATAGAATATTATGAGGATAAAGGACTTATCCATCCCCAGAAATATGAGAATGGTTATAGGGACTATAGTGAGAAAGATTTAGAAATTCTGACAAAAGTATCTGTATTTAGAAAGTTGGGAATGAGCATTTCAGAGATTAATCAGTGTATATCATCAGGTGGGGATACACTGTCTTCTGTTTTAAGAAAAAAGCAGCATCAATTGGAGGTTGATGAGAAAAGAAAAGCAATACTAGAAATGGTTGTTAAAGGTGAAAGTAATCAACTTATCAAAGATAAAATTTCATTACTTGAGGCGGAAGAAACTATCTATGAAAAACTAGAGAATGCTTTTCCAGGATATTTTGGACAAATGTTATTTGCTGCTTATCAACCATTTCTAAATGAACCATTAGAAAATGATGGTAAGAATTCTTTTTACAAATATATAGATTATCTTGATAGGCTTCCTTCGTTTGAATTAACTGAAGAAGAGAAAAAATATATTGAGAAGATTAGCTCACCCTTTGATTTGAAAACCTTAAAGGATTTAAATCAGGCTAAACTCGATGCTGTTGAGAATCCAGAAAAATGGATGAAAGATAATGAAGATGCAATTTCTTCGTATGAAACCTATAAAAATAGTGAAGAGTATCAAAATAGCTTGATGAAACAAATCCAGGAAAAGCTTAAAAACTTTATGAAAGAAAATCAATATTATGAAATAGCAATTCCACTTATTAGAAAATTTAGCAAGAGCTATGATGATTACTATAAGAAGTTGCTAAAGGTAAATGAACAGTATCTAAATAATAAATATCAATAATCATATGTAAGCACTTACTTATACTAAATACTAAGTAGGTGCTTTTTCCATACCCAAATGTAAAGAGTTTCAGGGTTAAGAGAATAGTTTAATTGTATCAAAAACGGTTGGAAACTAGACATGTATTGAGGATTTGAGATAGGGACGGGACTAAGATGAGAAAATTTATAAAGAAGAGTAAACCGAATAATAGTTCTAAGTACTTTACATTTGGACAAAAAATTAGACCGTAGCTTCAAGCTGCGGTCTTTATGCGTACATATTTTTATTTTAAAAATCTTGATTTTTTAGGGTAAGATAATTTCCAATCTTCAAATTCTTCGTCACTTATCTCATCGTTGTAATGCTTTTTTCTCATCTCATTCCATTCTATAAGAAAATTATTGAAGTCTACATCATTTGATAAGAGCCCTGTAATTTCTCCGTTGTCTGCTAAGGGTCTAAACTTCATGTCTTTTTCATAGTCAAATATTATATGCATTATTTCAAAAATAGAATTAGGTTCATGATTAATTAGTGCTGATATATCACAATCAAGTGCTTCAGATATTTTTTGTAACTGCTCTTTACTTGGAGATCTATTTCCAAGCTCGTAATTTCTTATAGCAGCATCTGTCAAGCCAGATTTAATGGCAAGTTCTTTTTGAGTTAAGTTTCGCATAAGTCTTAACTTTTTTAATTTTTCTCCAGAAATCAAACTAACTCCTCCTTATTTCACAATAACTATAAATATTTTATCACAAAACGAACAAAAGCTCAACAAAACTGTTCTGTTACAAATATTTGCAAGTATCTGAATATTTTAGAAAAAAATAAATAGAAAAAACTTGACAGAACAAATATGAACTGTTATTATATACACATACCGTTCGATAATGAACGGAAAATGTAAGATATATAAATTAATGCTCGCCCTTTTGTGGATGTAGAACCTTACAAACTATAAAAGGAGGACATTATGAAAGGTATTTTTATGAATGCAAAAGATGTACAAGAATTTCTTGATGTAAGCAGGACAACAGCATATCAGATAATAAACGATATGAATCAAGATCTACTTAAATTAGGTTATCGTGTGCAAAGAGGAAAGGTAAATAGAGAATACTTTATGGAAAAGTATTGCTATAAACCAACAAATACAAAGGAGGTTTAAAGTGCCAGCATACAGAGATGAAAGTGGAAATAAAACTTGGTATTGTAGGTTTTATTATACCAACTGGAAAGGAGAAAAATTAACTAAGAAAAAACGTGGATTTTTAACAAAAAAAGAAGCATTAAAATGGGAACAAGAATTTTTAAATCAACATTCTGAATCAATTGAGATGAGCTTTAGGGAGTTTTTTGAACTTTACAAGAGGGATAGAAAACCAAGAATAAGAGAAAATACTTGGAGGACAAAAGAAGCAATTGTAAATCAAAAAATACTTCCCTATATTGGTGATTTAATGCTTAATGAGATAAGTAATGTAACTATCATTCAATGGCAAAATGAGCTTATGAAGATTAAGGATAAGAATGGGAAAAACTACTCTCCTACTTATTTGAGAACTATTCATGCCCAGTTATCTAGTATCTTAAATCATGCTTGTAGGTACTACAATTTAAAAACTAATGTTGCTCGTGATGTTGGATCTATGGGAGAAAAAGAAGCTGATGAAATGCTCTTTTGGACTCAAGATGAATATGAAAGATTTATAGAAGCTATTAAAGATAAACCTGAATCATTCTATGCTTTTGAACTTTTGTATTGGTGTGGTCTTAGAATGGGAGAATTATTAGCCTTAACAAAAGAGAAATTTGATTTTGAAAGGCATACATTAAAAATTGATGAATCTTTACAAAGGATTGATGGGAAAAATGTAATAACAGCCCCTAAGACTAAAAAAAGCATTAGGACAATAGTTATGCCTGCATTTTTAAATGATGAGATCAAAGAATATATAGACAGTTTTTATAAGTTAAAACCAAAAGACTTAATATTTAATTTCTCTAAGAGCTACCTCCACCATGAAATGGATAGAGGATCTAAGAAATCTCAAGTAAAGAGAATTAGAATACACGATTTAAGGCATTCTCATGTTTCGCTTTTAATCGAACTTGGATTTTCTGCAACTGCAATAGCTGATAGGGTTGGACATGAATCAATTGACATCACCTATAGATATGCTCATCTTTTCCCTAGCAAGCAAAAAGAAATGGCTATGTCTTTAACGCAAGTAAGAAATAACAAGGCAAATGATTGGAAAGATTTATTAGAAGAGGACGAGAAAGATGTTTAGAAGACATTCATTAGATGAAATTTCTAAAAAAACGAGAAATAAAGACAAAAATAGAAAAAGAAATCGCATTTTAAATTTTAGAGTATCTGAAGAAGAATATAATCTAATAAACAAAAAAATTGCAATAAGCGGACTAAAAAAACAAGATTATTTTCTACAAATGCTATTAAATCATGAAGTTAAGTTAGTAAGTGATTACAGACTTTCTGATAATATAGCCAAGGAGATATTTCAACTAGCAAAAGTTATTAAAAAGTTCGGCAAACTAAATGACGATGAAGCTGATATTTTAATCTATATTTTAGAAATATATGAAGAAATCAAAAAAGAAAAAAGCCCCTACTACAAAGAGTAAAGGCATACACTCCTGTGAGAAGTGTTCTCTAGACAAGTTCATTTTACCACAGGAGTCTTATTTATACCAGACAGGAGGATAAAATGGAAAAAACATATAAAACTATAAAGAGATTAGATGGTTGTAAAAAGAAAAGGAGTAAGGCTTATGACAGATATTAAATTAAAATTCCCAGAAATAGATCAGACTTACGCCTTTTTAGACTTACAAACTACAGATAAGGGGATGGTTAGACAAATTATTGGTAATATTGTAACTGCTATTCTAAATCCCAAATATTGTCAAAATCAAAAAATCATTGAAGGACAAATATTCTTTGATAAATTTACCAATGAAATAAAATTCCAGGGGAAAATTATCGGAGAAAGAAATATAAAGGAAAATCAAATAAGACTTTGGGATGATTCTTTGAACAATAGATTAGGCTTAGAGATAGAAAAACATTTTGGAATTAATTATAACGCAAACAAAATGTGGGAAGCTATTCGTTTTGTAGCTCATCAATATGAAGTGAGTCCGCCAAAGCAATATCTTCAAAATTTAAAATGGAATGGAGATAAAAATGCCATTAGAAAACTTTTACCAAAGTATTTGGGAGCGGATGATACAGAGCTTAACAATTGGATAATGGAACATATGATATTGGGCATGATAAAAAGAATTTTTAATCCAGGAGCTAAGTTTGATGAGATGATTGTTTTAGTTGGTGGACAAGGTATAGGCAAATCGACTTTTGCAAGATACTTATCCATAACAGATGATTGGTTTTGTACAATAGAAAACATTCAAGGCAAGGATGCCGTCATGAACCTTATGGGTAAAACTGTCGTTGAAATCGAAGAATTTGTTGCTTTAAGAAATGCTAAATCGGCTAATGAAGCTAAATCTTTTTTATCAAAATTAAGCGATAGGATAAGAATACCCTACGAAAAATATGCAACAGATGTGCCTAGAACTTGTATCTTCATAGGGACATTAAATGAAAGAACTTTTCTTAATGACCATACTGGAGAAAGAAGATATTTACCTGTTGAATGTAACTCGAATCAAAGAATAAGGACTATATATCCAGATAAAAATAATAAGGAAATACTTTCAGATAAAGAATATATAGCTCGTATAAGAGAAGATTTTAATCAGGCTCTAGCCTTAGGATATGAAATCTTTAAAAACAAGACTCACGCATGGACTATACCAAAAAATCTTTTAAAAGACTTGTATAAGGAACAAGAAAAGTTCAAATATCTAAACCCAGATGTGGAAGACATTAGGTATTTCTTGGAAGAATATAAGCCAAAAAGTGCAGATCCTAATATAACTTGTTTCAAAGAACTAACCATGCAAGGTTACCAAATAAAGTCAAAATCTTTTTCAGAAATTATGGATAATTATTTTCAAGAATGGATTCCAGTTAGGTCATCAAAGACTAAGAGAATATCACCAAGTGGAGTTTCAATTCCAGTAAAACTATATTATGAAAAGAAAACAGAAAATGAAACTGACTTTATAGAAGTTGATAAGAATTTATTGCCAGAAGAATGGAAAAAAGAAAATCAATTAGAAATAGTTACTGCAAATCAAGTAAAGATACAAATGTAACTTTGTAACCTGTAACCCATCGTTATAAATCTTCTTAAATTAGGATTACATAAATTAATGGCTTGATAATAAGGGGTTGACACAGACTTTTAAAACAAGCTCGCCTAATTTTGGAAGTTTTTATTTTATAAGTTACAGTTACACTTATTAATTCCTATTCGAAAAATTATGGGAAATTAAATTAAAGACTTGTTAGTAATAGCAAGCACAGTAAGTGAGTACCCACATACGAAAAAATCAAAAAATCAATAGCTTATAAGGCTATATAATTTTATGATTTTTACCTTGTTAGGGAGAACCCTAAGACCCCAAAAAACAAATATAAAGGAGAAATATATGGATAATAGAACAAGAAAAAATCAACTTAAAATATATTTAACAGATGAAGAAAAAGAAATCTTTGAAAAGAAAATGAAACTTGCAAATTGCAAAACTATGTCCCACTTTCTTAGAAAATGTGTATTAGAAAAAGAAATTTATATTGTAGACCTGGAACCATTTAGAGATCTCCAATGGCTACTTTCAAATGCAACAAATAATATAAACCAGATTGCAAAAGCAACTAATACAACTGGTGTTATTTACAAGAAAGATATAGATTATATGAGAGAAAAAATAGAAAAATTGTCAAGAGAAATATGGCAGATCCATTCTCTACTTCTAAATAAATCAAAAGAAAGTTCTGGCAATTAGTATGGCAATTACAAAAATACATCCAATAAGATCAACTCTAAATTTGGCAATAGACTATATAACTAAGAGTGAAAAAACTGATGAAAAAATTTTAGTATCTTCATTCAAATGTCACCCAGCTACTGCCCATATTCAATTTTTGAAAACTCGAGAAGATAATGATACTAAAAATACAGTTTTGGCTAGATATTTGATCCAATCTTTTCTACCAGAAGAGGTTGATTCTATAAAAATTAATGAAATTGAATGGCAATATGTAAAAAAAGAATACCCTTATGCAAGAGTATTCTTTGAATAAAGAACAATTTTCTAACCTTGTTCAATATAGGAAAAACTATGAAAATCATTATAGGAAAGAGGGGGGAGAGATAGCATTATAATATTCGCTTGATACTATTCTCAATATATTCATATGGAATCCCTAATTGGCACTCCAACAAGCAACATACCACTTTATAGCTGATTATTTAGAAACTTAGTTTTGACAACATTTTCTAAATGTTAAATAAATAAATGGAATCGTTATTATTACAATAATCGAATACATCACTATTATCATAGGTATCTGCATAACTACTTTCCCTAAAACTTGATACAATAAAGGTATCTTAATACAGTTATATACATTTATTAACTGATCTGGTGTTATGTTGAAAAAGCCATCAAAAGGTAATACTCTACCAATAAATGGAGATACCACAAATAATATCATAGGAACGCATAAGCTTATAAGTGGTGAATGTGTTTTAGCTGATACAAGCATTGTCAACACACTTGAAAGCAAACTCCCTACATAACCCGCAAGCATAATAACAAAATATCTTTCTAAAAATGTATAGTTGTACATGCAATAACTATATTCAATTTGAATTGGTGAATTAGCTCCACTGACACCCATAAATGCAAAGGATATAATTGAAAGAATAAGCATTGCTCCCCAATAAATAATTGTCGCCATAAACAATCCTGTTAGTATCTTAGTCTTAGTCCCCCTGCTTCTACCTAATTTTGTACTAAAGAATACAGACTCTGCTTTCAGTTTAAAATCTTCAGAAAATATTCCAGATGTAATAAATGATATAGATATAATCAATATTATTGCATATGTTGTTGCATATAGCCCCATAGTAATCCATGAATCTGCAGGTGCGTAATCAAATGGAGTAACAAGCTTTGAATATTGTTTCTTCAAAAATTCTGTTTTCTCCTCTGTAGTTCCATATTCGTTGATTAAGTGAACAATATTATCATCTCTTATAGCATACATATTTCTTGCCATATCTGAATCTAATGCATCAAATCTTGTATAGTCTATATCCCCTCCATAAGATATAGTGCTAACCATAAAATCTTTTATATCCATATATTTTTGCATATTATCAGCATATATGTTCTCTGGGATTTTGTTTCCATATTCACTTTTAATTTGCTTATCTGTATTTACTATATCTTCAAAAATATCAGAGTTTAACTTCCCTGCATACTCAGCTTTAGCTTCAGTTAATTGCCTTGCAGCAAATAATCCATTATGTGTAATCCCATCCTTATCTACATAACTTACACTCCATACAGCAAATATACTTAAAACTACTGCCACGACCAATAAAAATAGTAATACAAGCCTATTTATACGATTACTAAATACTATATTAATTTCATGTTTAATCATATTTATCTCCACCTTCTATCCCAAAGTAATAGAAAAACAAATCTTCAAGTGTGGCATCAACCAACCTAGCATTATCATCCGGCTTATTTTCTGATAAAATTCTTAGTTCTGTATATTTCCCATTATTATTTATTGCACTGACAGAACTTTTAAATCTGCTGATAAATCCTTCTGCTTCATCAGTCTTTAAACAATACAGCCAAACCTTACAAGGAATGTTTGAACACAATTCTTCAACTGTACCTTCTTTTATAATTTTCCCTTCCTTCATGACAAATACTTTCTTGGCAATAGCTTCTATATCGGAAACAATGTGTGTAGATAAAAGTACAATCTTACCTTTTGCAAGTTCACCTAATAAATTTCTACATTTTATCCTTTCAATTGGATCAAGTCCAGCCGTAGGTTCATCAAGTATAAGTATTTTAGGATCATTTAATAATGCTTGAGCAATACCTACACGCCTCTTCATTCCTCCGGATAGTTCTTTCATTTTTTTAAGCGAATGTTCCTTCATTCCTGTTGTTTCTAGTAAAATATCAATACGTCTTTCTGCCACTTTATTCTTTAAACCTTTTAAAGAAGCAATATAGGCAAGATACTTTTTTACGCTAAGATTGGGATAAAACCCAAATTCTTGTGGAAGATAACCTATAATATCCCTATATTGAGCATCCATATTAAATATATCCATACCATCATAACATATAGAACCTTCTGTAGGCTTCAAAACGGTACATATCATTCTCATAAGCGTAGTCTTGCCTGCACCATTTGAACCAAGTAATCCATATAGTCCTGCTTCCATTTCAATCGAAACATTGTTAACAGCCTTCATATTTCCAAAACTTTTTTTTACTTTATTCAAAACTAAACTCATTGATTTTCACCTCCAAGTGACTAATGTTGTTGTGCAAGGCTTTTCTAATATAATAAATTGTTAATAAGATACTTGTACTAAACATCACCACCCAAACAAAAGGAGTTATTTTTAAATAGATATTCTCGTTTAATACAATTATCATCCAAACCATATTTACAGCAATACATATAATCATTGTTATAAGTTGGTTAAAATATTTTCTTCCAGAAAATGCCTTCATACAAATCATTGAAGCAATCATAATTGGAAATATAAATTGCTTTAAAATATCTGCAAACATGATTTCTTGCATCTGCACAGCATAAATACAAAACAGTGTCAAAATAGTAGTATCAACAAAACCAAAAGCTATAAGTTTAGCTGCATATATTTTTTGTAAATTGAAAATTGAAGTTTCCTCAATCTCTATTGACTTATTCTCAATATTCCTCCATAACTCAGGAATTACGAGTATAACAAACAATGAGGCTATTATGCTTAATCCTCTTTGTACATAAGCTTCACCATCCGAAATAGATAACCATTTTGCTGCAATAAAAAGCAAAAATGCTTGTGCAAGCCACCACTCTTTTTTCATGATTCGGACTTGTATAATAATAAATTCAATAAATCCAATTCTACTTTCATTATCTATGCTATTGATCAATTCTCTAGCTTTGAGAACTAAACTATCTATTGCTTCCTTAGACGGTTTTTGCTCATTTTGTTTATTCATATTTTTGAGGATTTTTTCTATTTTATCTTCAGAAAAATTCATCTGTTTCATATTTCACCTCCTATATACTTTTTTATCATTTCTTTACCTTTCTTCAATCTGTATTTTACAAGCTCTAATGAAATGTCGCATATATCAGCAATTTCTCGCTGTTTCATATCAAGAAAATAATACATGATTATAACCTCTCTAATATCTGATGGTAATTTTTCAACCGCTTGCCTAACATATAAAGATTCTATTGTTCTTTCAGATTCAATAAAACTTGATGATATCTCATGGGCAATACATTCAATTGATACATCTTTATTACTTTCTTTTTTTCTCTCATCAATACATTTATTGCGAGCAATCGTGTATAAATAATTTAAAAGTTTACCCCTATGTTCATATTGATCGATTTTCTTTAAAAAAATCAAAAATACTTCTTGTGTTAAATCTTCGGCTGTATATATATCCTCGGAATGATACTTGCAGTAGTCAAATACTTTCTTATAATATTTTCGAATTATTATTTCTGCAGCCTTATCATCACCATTTCTAATGCGACAGACAAGAAAAAAATCTATGCTCATATCTATCAATTCTCCTATGACTAAAATAGCCTTACATAATATATAACGATTATAATACAAAAAAAGATAGTTTTTTATATTCATAATTGTAATTTATTTTTTTATCTTTATCTTTATCTTCTAAGTTCTTGCTATCCGGTACTGGGACTGGGATGGGACTAAAAATTTGAAAACGTCCTATAATTAGGTGGATTTAGTGGTACTACAAAAAATAGAATCTTGTATTTTGAATGGTTTAGGATATATCGGACGTTTGGAAAAGAAGAATGGGAATAAATTTGCGGTCTAAATGGCGTATTAAACTTGATTCGTTGCCTCACAACCTCGACGTACTAATTGTACGACTCGGCTGCGAGGCTCCTCATCGGCGTCTAATCCATCCATTTATTTTCGCAAATTGTTGTAGCATTTTAAATGGCGAACTAGGCTTGTTTCGAAAGCACCTCATTACGGCATTTCCTGTACTTCGCCTATTTCATCCATTTTTCCTCGAAAATTATTTTGAATCTAGATAAAGGAAATAAAAAGATGCGAGCGAATAGCGTGCATTTGTTAAAAATAATAAATTGAATAATAGTTCCAAGTGGTTTACATTTGGACAAAAAATTAGACCGTAGTTTCAAGCTGCGGTCTTTTTAATACATACAAAAATAAAAATTTACACCTCAAACAAACTTTATAAGTAGTCTGGTAATTCTATTGTGGTAGATGTTTTAATGGCTATTGTAAAAAAAGTAAGTAAAACGATTTGACAGAAAAATAATATCATGGTACTATAAATGTAACCATACATAGTTGTAAGAGGATAAGAGTGTTATGTCATACTTTAATTTTCAAAGGTATAAAAATGGAGATATCTTGATCCCATATTTAGTAACTAATGAATATTAAAACAAAATTATTTTCTGTTTTTTGTGTTATGTTAATAATCAGAAGAATGATTAGTTAGGATATCTAAAGATAGGCTAAATGTTTCAGGCTTGTAGCATTTCTACTGAAGTAGATAATTTTTGATAACCTATAGTTATTTAAAAGAAAAATTTATTCGTTTTTAAAAAGTAGATTTTATTTTTAGGAGGTGTAGATTGTGTTAAATAAAATAAGAAATTTCAAAAAGATGAATTTGATAACTAAAATATCATATATTTTGCTAATAACATTGTTTGTAATAATTCCATTTACAGGTTTGGTGTTAGAGTCTTTGAATATTAATATTATAAGTTTAAATATGATATTTGCACTATATATTCTAACTATAGTAGCTTCCTTGATGGCAAAACAGTGGAAATTGATAGTTGTAGCAACGATTGGAAGCATGATAATTTGGGCGATTACATTAGGCCTATCAGAAGTATTGTGGTATTACTTGAAAGAGTTTTTTGGAATTGATATTTCATATAGATAAAGAATTATTTATCTAAGGTGAAAATTTCGATGTTTTGTAACTTACAAAGGTAAAAAAATAGATACACCTTTATCCTATATTTAGTAGTTGAGGTTTAGATTTTATAAATTAGGAAAGAAAATATGAATATAAAAAATTTGACTATATTTTGATAATTGCATCTATAATAACCATATTCGTAGGATATAATGACTTTAAAAAGCATATACCCATGTATGTAGCGATTATGTGTGTTTGTTTGTGCAATATTATCGTTAGTTTATTTCTTCAACATTAAAAAAAGCATGTAAATATGAATATAAGAAGACTGTATCGTATATATTAAAGTCATTGTTATGTGATTAATTTGCATTATAGCATATATGGAAGTGATTACATGGAAGTAGTAATTGAAAATAGAATTGCAGAATTTCGAAAGGAGCTTGGACTATCGCAACATAGGCTCGCTAAAGCTGTTGGTATGAAAAGAAGGTCAATAATGGCTTATGAAAATAATACGATAAGTCCAACTCTTGAAACAGCCTATAAAATTTGCAAGGTATTAAATAAAGATATTAAAGAAGTATTTATTTTTAAGTAAGGAGGGATAATATGGGACTTTTATTTAATGATAATAATGAGATAAATGAAAAAATTAAAAATGAATTTGGAAATTTAGACAATCATTTAATAGCATTTAAGCATAATGGTATAAAGAAGGGATTGGCTAAGTTATTAATTATAGGTGGGCTATATTATACATTTGATTCAAATAGAACTTTTATCTTATATTTTTCAAACAAAGGAATTCACGAAGAGGAAATAAGTAATTCTGTTAAAGGAGACTTTTTGTTGATGCCATGGAATGAAATCAGCTCTTTTGATATCAAAGTTAAAAATAATAAAGCTATTATAGAATTAGTTCATATTGGAAAAAGAATAGGATATGAAATTCCTTTTAATGGGAGAATTTTTAGAACTAACAAGGCTAATTTAAAAAAATTAGAAGAGAAGGACTGGAATAAAATTTAAGTAATTTAGTTGATGAATCAGTAATCTAAGTTATAATAAATAAAAACTACTAAGAATCTAGGAATAGATTATTGGTAGTTTTTTATTTTCAAAAAAATAAATGTAAAAACCATGGATAATATATAATGGGAAAAATAAATTAAAATAGATTTAGTGATACTCTAAAAAAATTATCTAGTATTTTGAATGGATTGGGATGTATCGTACGTTTGTAAAAGAAGAGTGGGAATAAATTTGCGTTCTAAATGGCGAACTAGGATTGTTTAGAAAGCGCCTCATTACGGCGTACTTGAGTAGTTTCTTTTATAGATTGATTGAAGATAGATTGGGGAAATAAGCAAGAAAACCACAAAGGATTTTTCAATTACAAAAAGATTAATATATTATTTTATATTGGATAAATACCAAGTATATGATAATATAGTTTCATAATTACAACATTTAAATAGGAGGATTGTGTATGTTATCCAAAATTAAATTGTGGTTTTTTAATCATAAGAATTTTTTAAGGATGTCAAGATTTTTAATTTTAACAGTGTCGCTTCTTTTAGTTACCTGGATTTTTGATCATCAATATATTTCATTTAAATCTTATATTCCCAAACAACTATTATTGTCGGTTGAAGTTTCGGTAGATTTCCTTTCTAATATATCTGGAATATTTTTAACTATAAGTACTTTTTGTTTTACAATTATTGTCACTGTACTTAATAAATATAGCAGTAGCATATCACCTAGGTTGCTTCAGAGTTTTATAGATAGGACCGGAGTTCTTGGTTTATATGGTATATTTGTCAGTGGTTTTTTCTATTCAGTAATCAGTATCCTATTATTGCAAGATGTTGCTCCAGACCAACATGTTGTCGCTGGAAGTCTTGGAATTGCTTATTCCATAATTGCGATGCTAAGTTTTATCGCTTTCTCAAGACAGGTTCTTGATAATCTAAAAGTATCAAATATTATAGAAAATATTTTTAATGATTGCGAGAAACTTATTGATAAAGAGGTAGAACTAAGAAAAAAAGCTAGGCATTATGAAGAAGGCGACGAATCTACAAAGTTATCAATTGTAGCTGAGAGCTCAGGTTATTTATTTGAAATAAAAGCAGATGAGATTTTTAAAGAGCTTAATGGTATAAAAGCAGAACTTGTTATAAACAAGAGAATTGGTGAATACACAACCAAAGGAGAAACCTTAGGGGAATTAAATATATTCCAATGCGAGTTAGATGATAATGATAAAAAAGAATTAAAAGAAAAATTAAGTCCATTGTTTCTAATAAATGCTTACAATAATAGAGAAGAAGATTATCACCGTGGAATTGTGAACTTAACCGAAATCGCGAATATGGCCCTAAGCCCTGGCACAAATGATCCAAATACTGCAATAATGTGTATAAATAAAATGTCATCATTGCTAGGTAAACTATTATCTGCAGGCAATCATTTTATAATCATGAAAGAGGACGAAGATGTAAAAATAATTTATCAAAGTTATTCTGTGGAGGATGAACTATATCTTGGTTTCAGCCAGATAATTTCCTATTCAGCAGGTGATCCATTGGTTACCAAAGAGATTTTACAAGGAATTTTTATCATATACACAATGGCAGATATAAGTGCTAAAAAAAGCATAAAAAAATTTTTTGATGATAGCTATGAAATTTTAATAGAAAATTTTACTCACGAAATTCATTTGGATAGTTTTAAAAGAATAAAAAACAACATGGAAGAGCATGTAAGCCTATAGGAAAATACATCTGAATCCATTTAATTTTAAATGAGTTCAAGAATAAATTAAAAAAATGGTAAATTAGTATACTATTTGTTGACCACTTTTCGATAATAACACTGGATCAATTTTCGGTTGACATTTACATGATTAAATATTTACGTTGAGCCTAATTCATTTAATATAGGCAAAAAATAAATATCTTTATATAAACGCGAAAAATTACTATTGAAAGACAATGATTCTGAACTTGTGTCAATATTAAAGAAAAATGAGACAATGTTTTAAAAAAAATAGAATATAGTATTTTGATTGGTTTGGGATACATTGGAAATTTGAAAAAGAAGAGTGAGAGTAATCAAGAACAACATCACAAGACTCTAGCAAAACTAGGGTCTTGTTTTTTTACTCTAGTTTATAAATTTGACAATATTGCGATTTAATTATATAATTTTAAAAATTACTTATATAATTTTTAGGTTATTTACTTTGTTTTGATAAATTTATGAGAAAGAATTCTCACGTAGATATACAATTATTATTTAATAGAGCTAACAAAAAGGGGAAGTCATGAAAGTTGTAAAATTTGGCGGAAGTTCACTGGCTGATGCTAATCAATTGAAAAAAGTTAAGGATATTATCATAAATGATGATGCACGCAAGTTCATCGTTGTTTCTGCGCCTGGAAAAGGCGTGAATAATAAGCACAAGGTGACAGATTTATTGTCGATGTGTCACGAATTGAGTGCGCATGATTTGAATTTTAATGAGGTTTTCGAGATCATTGAGAATATTTATAAAAATATTGTCGATGATCTTGTTTTGAATATTGACATTGATAAAATTCTTTCTGATGTAAAAGAAGAAATTACAAATGGCGCAAGTTATGATTTTGTTGTGAGTCGTGGTGAATTTATGAGTGCAAAAGTGCTTGCGGCGTATTTGGATTATGATTTCGTGGATGCGAAGGATTTGATTGTATTCGATGATGGCGAGTTGGATATTGTAAAATCACATGAAAATATCAAAAATATTTTGACGAAACACGACAGAGCTGTGGTGCCAGGATTTTACGGCGTTGACGAATATAATAATGTACACACTTTTTCTCGCGGGGGTTCTGATGTTACAGGATCAGTCATTGCGGCGAGCTTGGACTGTGAGATGTATGAAAATTTCACTGACGTGTCAGGATTTTTGGTTGCAGATCCAAGAATTGTTAAAAATCCTAAACCGATGGGGACAATTACGTATCATGAACTTCGCGAGCTTTCATATATGGGTGCAAAAGTTTTGCACGAAGAGTCAATATTTCCACTTAGGGACAAGAACATTCCTATAAACATCAAAAACACAAATGCTCCAGATGAATCAGGAACGTTGATTTTGTCGAAGTGCGATGTGAAAAACAAAAATATTGTGACTGGAATTTCTGGAAAGAAAGATTTCACTGTTATAAATCTTGAAAAAGTGAATATGAATACGGAGAAGGATTTTTTCAGAAAATTGACGACGGTTTTTGAATCCAACGATATTTTGATTGAACACATGCCATCTAGTATTGATTCTGTTTCTGTTTTGGTTTCTGATTCATCCATCACACCGAAATTAAATAAGGTTCTTGAGGAATTGAAAATTTATTTGGATGTGGATAAGATTTCTTGGGAAAGAGATATCTCACTAATAGCAGTGGTTGGTCGAGGTATGATTAATGAAAAAGGAGTATCGTCGAGGACTTTTACAGCTCTTGCAAAAGAAGGCGTAAATATCAAGATGATCAGCCAAGGTTCCAGCGAAATCAATATTATTATTGGAGTTGAAACAAAAGATTTCGAAAAGGCAATTCGTTCTATATATAAAGAATTTTACAAGGAGGACTAAATGAAGGTTAATGTAGCAGTTGTAGGTGCAACTGGACTTGTTGGAAGTATGATGTTAAAAGTTTTGAGTGAGAAAAATTTTCCAATCGATAAATTGTACTTATTCAGTTCGAAAAAATCAGCTGGATCTGAAGTTGAATACTGTGGCAAAAAATACACTGTCGAAGAATTAAACGAAAATTCGTTTGAAGGTAAAGATATTAAAATTGCGCTATTTTCAGCAGGAGGATCTGTAAGTGAAAAATACGCACCAATAGCGGCAAAAGCAGGTGTCACAGTTATTGACAACAGCTCACATTTCAGAATGAATCCAGATGTTCCATTGGTCGTTCCAGAAATAAATCCAGAAGATATTAAAACGAACAAGGGAATAATTGCAAATCCTAACTGTTCTACAATTCAATCTGTTCTTCCATTAAAACCAATTCACGATAAGTACAAGATCAAACGAGTGATTTACTCGACTTATCAATCAGTGTCAGGATCTGGCGTGAAGGGGATTTCTGACTTGGAGGAAGGAACACAACTTGCATACAAATATCCAATCAGAAACAATTGTATTCCACAAATCGATGTTTTCATGGACAACGGATATACGAAGGAAGAAATGAAAATGATAGATGAAACTAAGAAAATTCTTCACGATGATATCCGCGTGACTGCTACGACTGTTCGAGTTCCTGTAAAGTCTTCGCACAGCGTTTCAATTAATGTTGAAACTGAAAAACCATTTGAAATTGAAGATGTGAAGAAAATTATCGCAGATTATCCAGGAATGGTTCTTCAAGATGATATCGAAAATGAAATCTATCCAATGGCTATCACATCAGCTGGCAAAAACGAGGTATTTGTTGGAAGAATCAGACGTGATTTTACTGTGGATAACGGGCTAAATTTATGGTGTTGTGCTGATAATATCAGAAAAGGTGCTGCAACAAATGCCGTACAAATCGCACTAAAAGTCTTGGAGGGTTAATGTGAAAATCGCAATAATGGGGTTTGGTACTGTAGGATGTGGTGTAGAAGAAATCCTATACAAAAAAAGAAAATCCCTACTAAAAAATAACTTCGACATACAAATAGACAAAATTTTGATAAAAAATACAGATAAACAAAGATTTCCACACCAAAAAGACCTCGTATTTACTGATGATTTAGATGAGATTTTAAATTCTGATGTGGACACAGTCATTGATGTTACATCGAGCCTTGAAGAAACTCACGAAAGAATTGTGGCGTTGATGAATGCTGGTAAAAATATAGTGACGGCAAACAAGGCTGTTGTTTCCAAATATTTTGAAGAGTTAAATGAGCTTGCTGTGAAAAACGACGTGTATTTCTCATACGAAGCATCTGTTGCAGGGGCAATTCCTGTAATTCATCCTATCATGGAAGAAATATTTTTCAGCGACATGAACAAAATATATGGGATTTTGAATGGAACTTCCAATTATATTTTGTCCAAAATGGAAACTGAAGGATTATCTTACGATGAAGTTTTGAAAAAAGCACAAGATTTGGGATACGCTGAGGCTGATCCAACTGCGGATGTCGGTGGATTTGATGCGATGAGAAAAATCAGAATCGTCTCCTCGCTTATTTACAATTCTAAGATAAATGAAGAAGGTATATTTACATTTGGAATTTCAAATGTGACAAAAACTGATTTTGAATTTGCAAAAGACTTGGGATACTCCATCAGACTTCTCGCAAAATCCGAATTAGAAGCTAATAAGATAAATATTTCGGTGATTCCTACATTTGTAGATGATGATTTCTTTGCGAAAATATTCGAAGGAACAAATGTAATCAAAGTGTGGGGAGAAAACTTCAATTCATACGAATTTAAAGGACCAGGAGCGGGCAAACTTGAAACAGCCGATGCGATTATGCGAGATCTATTGAGAATTATTGCAAAAAGAGAAATCAAAACTTTCTACGATGCGACAAATTCATTTGAAGTTGAAAATAATATCAAACACAAATTCTACATCAGAACAACTGAAGTTACAGATGGTTTGAAAAATATAATAGATAGGGAAAAAACATCAGGTGAAAATTATTTGATAGTTACGAAAAAAGTTAGCTTGGATAAATTAAAATCAGCTATCGAAAATCTTGACCAAGTATTCATAGCGGAAATTGAGGAGGAAAAATGAGATATTTATCGACAAGAAATTCTAATTTAAAAGTTTCATCACGTGAAGCAATTCTCAAAGGAATATCAGAAGATGGCGGGCTTTTCGTGCCAGAATCATTTCCGAAATTTGACATACTAAACCACTTGAATCTTTCGTATACACAACTTTGTCACGCAATCCTATCTCTTTATCTGACAGATTTTGATAGCGACGAATTACTAGAAATAATTGAAAAATCATACGCAAGCTTTGAAGAAGACATCTGCAAAGTAGCTTATCATAAAGATTTTTATTTGGAACTTTACCATGGAAGAACTTCTGCATTCAAAGATTTCGCACTTTGTTTGCTACCAAATCTTATGATTTATGCGAAAAAATCCTTGGGAATAAATGAAAAGACGTTGATATTGACGGCGACATCTGGAGATACAGGAAAAGCTGCTCTCGAAGGATTTTACAACACAGAAAATATCGACATCTTGGTTTTGTATCCGACAGAAGGAGTAAGCTGTATCCAAAAAGCACAAATGGATACGACATCATCGCTCAACTCAAAAGTCATATCGATTGATGGGAATTTTGATGATGCACAAACGGCGGCAAAGAAGATTTTCAACGACAAAGATATAAAAGAAAAATTGAAAAATCAAAATATTTGCTTGTCATCAGCAAACTCCATCAATATTGGAAGATTGTTGCCGCAAATCGTCTACTACTTCTACGCCTACCAAGATTTGGTAAATAACAAAAAAATTTCTGCCGGAGAAAAAATCTCATTCTGTGTACCTACAGGAAATTTCGGAGATATTTTGGCGGGATTCTACGCAAAAGAAATGGGGCTGCCAATCGAAAAACTCGTCATAGCATCCAATGACAACAACGTTTTGACAGATTTTTTCACGACTGGAACTTACGATGCAAACAGAGATTTGGTCAAGACAATCTCTCCTTCGATGGATATTTTGGTTTCATCAAATCTTGAAAGATTGATTTACCACAAATCATCAGATGAAATCGTAAAACAAAAAATGAAAGAATTGAATGAGTCGAAAATTTTCACGTTTGAAGGGGATTTCCATGAGTTTAAATGTGGATATGCAACTGAAAATGAAACGAGAAAAACAATAAAGGAAGTTTTCGAAGACGAAGGGTATTTGATAGACACTCACACTGCGGTTGCAAAAAATATTACAGACAAACTTGGGCTCGACAAAACAGTTATATTGTCGACTGCTAGCCCGTACAAATTCTCTTCCACGGTTTTGAGTGCATTGGGAGAAAATATCTCGTCAGATGAATTTGAAAATATTGATCTTCTATACGAGAAAACTGAAGCGAAAATTCCTACGGAAATCAAAAAACTACATTCCAAGAAAATAATTCATAAAACAAAAATTACAAAAGATGAAATAGAAGATGAAGTTTTAAAATTTGCAAAGCGAGGCAAGAGAATTTCCGTTCCTGCAACGTCTGCAAACATTGGTCCTGGGTTTGATGCGCTTGGGGTTGCACTGGATTTGGCAAACACATGTGAATTTAAGTTGACAGATGATGAAAATACATTTGAAAAAAATGTAGAATCTAATTTGATATATAAATCATACAAGTATACATTTGATTTTTACGGAGAAAAAATAGTTCCTGTGGAATTTGACTTCGATACTAATATTCCAATGTCACGAGGACTAGGATCATCTGCAGCTTGTATAGTAATGGGAATAATAGCGGCATTTTCAGTCATGGAAAAAAATCCCGACGAAAAAGAAATATTGAAAATAGCAACACAAATCGAAGGCCATCCCGACAACGTCTCACCAGCGATTTTCGCAGATGCAGTTGCGTCAATATTAAAAGACGATGAAGTTTTTGTGGAAAAATTTGAAATATCCGACAAATTCAAATTCCTTGCGATAATTCCAGATTTTGAGCTTTCAACACAAAAAGCAAGAGAAGTACTGCCGGAAAATTACACAAAAAACTATGCGGTGTTCAATATTTCGAGAGTTTCGATGCTAGTATTGTCATTGATTTCTGGAAATGAAGATAATCTGAAAATCGCACTTGAAGATAAAATTCACGAGCCCTACAGATTACAACTAATTCCTGAAATAGAAAAAATCGACGAAATTATCGAAAACTCTGATGCAATCGGACATTATTTGAGTGGAGCAGGCTCAACGATTATGGTCATTTTAAAATCAGATGACACTACATCAGAATCTGAAATCAGAAATAAATTGAGCAATTTATCCAATTCTTATGAAGTTATGCAGCTTGATATCGACAAAAAAGGCGCATTCATAATTTAAAAATTTTACTAATACAAAATGAAATATTTGATACCAGAGATTTATTTCTCTGGTATTTTTATTTGAAAATAATCAATATAATATATTGAAAATAAACACGATTGAGAATATACTTGTGATGTGAGGAGGGAGATATGGAAAAATTTTGGTCATACGATGTAGATGAAGTACTTAAAACTATAGAAACTTCGAAAAATGGTCTGTCAACTGAACAGGCAAATGAAAGAATAGAAAAATTGGGGCAAAATTTATTCGAAGAGAAAAAATCAGCCTCGAAATTAATGGTTTTTATCAATCAATTCAAAAATCCAATAACAATGATATTGATTTTTGCGGCGATTTTGTCGATATTTTTGAAAGATTACTCTGATGGGATTATTATTCTAATAATTATCATGATATCTGCACTTTTGAGCTACAATCACGAAAGTAAAGCGAACGATGCGGTAAAAAAACTCTTGTCAACAGTAAGTGTCACATCGGCGGTGCTAAGAGATGGAAAATTTCAAGAATTGGATAATTCTAAGCTAACGATTGGAGATATAATATCTGTCAAGACAGGAGATATGATCCCTGCAGATTGTTTGCTTATCGAAGAAAATTCGCTCTCCATGGATGAATCCAGCTTAACAGGAGAGACTTTTCCGGTTGAAAAAAATGTGGAGAAATTAGAAGAAAAAACTGCACTTTCACAAAGGAAAAATTCGTTGTGGATGGGAACACATGTAATTAGTGGCTCGGGAAAAGCTGTAATTGTGAATTTGGCAAAAGATTCGGAATTTGGAAAAATTACGGAGTCTTTGGATGAAACAGAAACCGACACAGATTTTGAAAGAGGTATCAAAGATTTTGGTAATTTGATTCTTCAAGTTACAACAATTTTAATCGGCTTGATATTTTTGTTCAACATTATTCTCAACAAGCCATTCTTGGAATCATTCATGTTTGCATTGGCATTGTCTGTAGGATTGACACCACAAATGTTACCAGCTATTATCAGCGTAAACTTGTCACAAGGTGCAAAAAGAATGTCAGCGCAAGGAGTTATAGTAAAAAAACTAAACTCCATTGAAAATTTCGGCTCGATGACAGTAATGTGCTCAGATAAAACAGGAACCATCACCAAAGGCCAAGTCAAACTTGAATCTGCGATGGATAATACTGGGAAAAAATCAGAAACATTAGTCAAACTAGCAGCCATCAATTCATATTTTCAAGAAGGATACACCAATCCGATTGATCAAGCGATTTTAGATGAAAATAAGAATGATTTTTCGAAGTACGAAAAACTGTTCGAAATTCCATATTCATTTGAAAACAAATTATTGAGTGTAATTGTAAATACAAACAATGATTTGTCAGATAAAAATATTATGATTACAAAAGGCGCATTGACTAGCGTAATCAATGTTTGTTCAACATATCAAGATGATGGTGGAAATTCGGGAAATATCGAAGAAATAAAATCTGAAATAATGGATTTGTTCGAGAAGTATTCTAGCCAAGGATACAGAATTTTGGGATTAGCTTACAAAAATATCGATCAAGAAAATGATGTAAGCAAGCAAAAAGCTGAAAATATGATATTTCGAGGACTTCTATTATTCATCGATCCATTGAAAGACGATATAAAAGATGTTATTGAAAAAATGAACTCGTTGGGAGTTTCATTAAAAATGATAACGGGAGATAATCATTTGATAGCCAAAAATATCGGAAGCAAAGTAGGATTAAATCCCGATAAAATTCTACTCGGTGAAGATTTGAACTCGTATTCATTGAGTCAATTGAACAAAAAAATCATGGACATAGATATTTTTGCAGAAATCAGTCCAAACCAAAAGGAAAAAATAATTTTAGCATATAAACAAGCTGGAGAAATCGTCGGATATATGGGAGACGGGATAAATGATGCACCTGCGATAAAACAAGCAGACGTCGGAATATCTGTCGACACAGCAGCAGACACAGCAAAAGATGCGGCATCAATTGTTTTATTGGAAAACAGCTTGAAAGTTTTGGTATCGGGAATAAAAGAAGGTAGAAGAACATTCATCAACACATTGAAATACATATTTGTAGCCACAAGCGCGAATTTTGGAAATATGTTTTCAATGGCTGGAGCGAGCTTATTCTTGAAATTCTTACCATTACTACCAAAACAAATTCTACTAACAAATCTATTTACAGATTTTCCATCGCTACAAATCGCATCAGACTCTGTAGATGAAGATTGGTTGCAAAGCCCTGTAACATGGGATATGAAATTTATAAAAAGATTCATGATAATATTTGGAATAACATCGTCAGTGTTCGACTATATAACATTTGTCGTATTGTTATTATTGTTCAAAGCCAACGAACAATTCTTCCAAACAGGATGGATGTTGGAATCGGTAATCTCAGCGATGGTAGTAATGCTAATAGTCAGAACAAAAAGGCCGGTAATTAAAAGCAAGCCTAGCAACAAACTATTGATAGCAATAGTTTTAGTTGCAATAGCCTTGATTGCGATAATTTACAGCCCAATAAACACATACCTTGGATTGATAGCATTGCCAGTTCAAGCGCTATTATCAATGTTAGCAATATCTTTGATTTACGCATTGACAGCAGAAATATTAAAAAAACAATTCTACAAACACAATTCTTTCTCAAGAAAATAAAAGCTAATGTGAGAATAAAAATTTTGGGTAATAAATTGTAACAAAAAAATTTAAATGTAAAGGATAAGCTTCGCGCTTATCCTTTTGTTGTAAAAATTTAAATCACAATTATAGTACAATTTAAATGGTAGGTATTGTAATTGTGAAAATCGTAGGATTTTGCGATGTTAATTTTAGTTTCTTGTGGCAACGGAAGAAATTATTGTATCATTGTGGCATAGAAAGAAGGGATAAAAATGTTGAATGAAAATATTAAATCACTAAGAAAACAAAATGGATTGTCACAAGAACAATTAGCAAATGAAATGCACGTTGTCAGACAAACAGTATCAAAATGGGAGAGAGGATTGTCCGTTCCGGATTCGGATTCTTTGATAAAGTTATCGGAAATCTTACACACATCTGTAAGCGTACTATTAGGTGAAAATGTAGAAGAAACAGAACAAACAGTATTAGATAAAATATCGGAGAAACTCGAAGAAATTAATATGCAATTTTTCGAAAATAAACAAAAGAAAATCAAGGTTTACAGAAATATATTTATCGTAATTGATGCATTAATTGTAGTAGTATTCTTAGCCTTGCTTTTTATGAGAAGTAGCTATTTGCAATGGGACACGACAGATTCCAACACAGCAGTAATGAAATTCATATTGCAAAGTTTCGAATGGGGATTTGTCAGAATCGCACCATTACTTCTTGTGATTTGGACTGTTTGTGCATATATTTTTAATAAGAAATTAAAATCGATGTTAGTGTGATATAATAAAATATTTTTTGAACAATCAGAGACCAAGTAGAAATGCTTGGTTTTTTACTTATTTCGTTTTTAAAATTTATATTTTAAAAATGGATAACTTTTCTTTAAAAAAGGGTATATATACTACTATGAAAGGGGAATTATTAATGAATTATGAAAAATTATTTTCTTTGATTGATTCAAAGAAGGACGATATGTTTAATGACAGAAGATGGCTTCACGAACATCCTGAACTTTCTTATGAAGAAAAGGAAACTAGTGAGTATATTTACAAACACTACGAAAACAATAAAAATGTTAAAGTTGAAAAAAATATTGGAGGATATGGAGTAAAGGTTACTATTGATTCTGGAAAGCCTGGAAAGACTGTAGCTTTGAGAGCAGACTTTGATGCACTTCCAATCACAGAAGATACCGGTCTTGACTACGCTTCTAAAAACAAGGGCGTAATGCATGCTTGTGGTCACGATGCACACACTGCATATATGATGACATTGGCAGATTGTTTGGTTGAAATGAAAGACGATTTTTCTGGTAAAATTGTAATAATTCACCAACCAGCAGAAGAAATGCCACCAGGAGGATCAAGTTTTATGATTAAAGATGGCGTTTTGGATGGAGTTGACAATATATTTGGCTGTCATGTTATGAGTCAATTAGATTTTGGTAAAGTTTATTATCACAAGGGTCCTACACAACAAGCTCGTGCGAAATTCGTAGCGACAGTAAAAGGAACCGGTGGACACGGTGCTGCACCTCACGAAGCAAATGATGCTATTGTTATTGCAAGTAATTTGGTTATGAGCCTTCAAACAATTGTTTCCAGAAGATTAAACCCAATGACACCAGGCGTTGTAACTATTGGTTCATTTGATGGTAAAGGTCAATTTAACATAATCAAAGACTCGGTAACTCTTGAAGGAGACGTTAGATGCATGTCTGATGATGCAAGAGTACTTATAGAAAAAGAAGTTAGAAATATTTGTGAAGGATTGGCAAAGGCATATAGTTGTGAAATCGAATTGGATTACAAAAATGATTATCCAGTTTTGATGAATGACGATGAAATGACACAACTTGTAGTTGATGCTGTAAAAGAAGCAAACATTCCAGAAGTTGTTGGCGTTGAAGATTGTGGACCACAAGCACAATCAGAAGACTTCTCATACTATTCACAAAAAATTCCAGCAAGTTTCTTCTACATTGGTGCGAAACCAGATGGCAAAGCATATCCACATCACCATCCAAAATTCACAATCAATGAAGATTCAATGATCATCGCAGCAAAAGCTATGGGAGCTGTTGCGTTGAAATATTTAAATGAAAAATAAACGGGGGATTTTAAAATGAAAATAATTAAAAAAATTCCTGGTGGAACATTATTAGTGCCGATGATGATATCGGCATTAATAAATACATTTTTTCCAAATCTTTTCAAAATAGGCGGAGTAACAGAATCGTTCTTCGGCCCATCGAGTTTGGGATTCATATTGGGAGCTACAATATTTATATCAGGTTGTACAGTAAAATTAAGCACAATTAAAAGTGTAGTTAAAATCTACGGGCTGTTAATAATCGTAAGAACAGCAGTAGCCGCATTATTTACAATATTGTTTTTCAAATTTTTCGGAATGAAAGGCATATTGGGAATAAGTTTGATAGGATTTATTTGTACAATCACATCATTAAATCCTTCGTTGTTCTTGGCAATAATGGAAGATTGTGGAGATGAAGTTGACATGTCAGCATTCGGATTCATATCGCTATTTGCAACTCCTGCCATAGCGATGCTTATTTTCGGAATTTCCCAACCAACAAATGTAGATTACATGTCAATAGTTTCGTTGATAATTCCATTAGTATTGGGAGTTGCAATAGGAAATCTTGACAAAGATTTGGGCAAATTCATCTCAACAGGAATGCCATTTATGATATTCGCTCTAGGTTGGTCTGTTGGTAACAGCATCAATCTATTTGAAGCTGTCAAAGCAGGATTTTCGGGAGTAATAATGGCAGTAATTTATTACATCTTGATATTCTTACCAATGCTATTTGTAGAAAGAAAAGTTTTGAAGAGAGATGGAGTATCCGCTGGTGGATTGTCAACAATTGCAGGATTGTCCGCAAGTATTCCAATGATAATGGCAGCAAACGATCCTTCACTAACAGTTTATGCACCAAGAGCAGCAGCCATTGTAACATTCGGCGTAATAATTTCATCATTCGTTTCGCCATTCTTGTGCAACAAATTGTACACTGGAGAAAAACAAAAAGAAGAGAATAAATAACACAAAAGCCAATACATTTTTAAAAATGTGTTGGCTTTTTTCTTGCGAAAAATTAGCGATAAAATATAAAATAGTCAAATTAGTATGTGATATAATTAAATTGAAATATTACGTAAAAATTTAAAATAAGAATTTCATAAAATAGATTAATGGGAGAGATGAAAATGTCAGTAGTATCAAATGAGAATAACGAATCAGCACAAAGAGCGGAACTTCACAGAAAAATTTGGGCGTCTCCTTTGAATGCTACAAACTAATGACAGCGACAGAAGAAAAATGGTTGCGCGAAAAATTTGGCAAAGAATACATCGAATACTGTAAAAAAGTAAATAGAATCCTTCCGTGGATAAGGGAAAAATAAAAAGCAAATAAAAAAGCGGTGGTTATCCACCGCTTTTGCTTGTAAAATTACTCCATATAGATTGAAAAGTCACCAAAATGGTCGACAACTTGGATTTTTACATCTGGGAAATGTTCAACGAATTTCACCTTAATCGTATCCTTTATAAAAGACCTGCTCTTTAAAACTTGCACCTTGAAGTCAGGGAAGTTTTTAACGATTTGGACGGAAATATCCTCGCCAAACTTTACCTCTTTGAAGGCAACATTCTTGCCCTTGAGAGTTTGAAAATAGGATTTGTTTAATTTGCTCATAATAGCTCCTTTCAGAATAAAAATTTTATTTTATAATCAGCTTGTTTATACAAACTAAAAATAAGACAAGATTAATCTAAAATTATATGAATAAAAGTTTCAACTTCTTTTGTAATTTTTTTAATTAGATCGTTAAGTTCATCGTTATTCATTAGGATATAGACAATGTCAGGGTCCATATTAATAAAGTCAAAATATTTTTCGTTGACCTTAAGATATTTCCAGGTAAACCATCCAGGTGATGATTTATAATCATATGACTCAAGCTTGTTTTTAAGTTCACTAGCTGATTTTAACCTCTCTTTATCAACTCCTGGTGCTTGGAAGGTGAGACCGTAGAACAAAGAATCATATTTATTATACTCAATCTTAAAGCACAAATCGCCCAGGTCATCCCTATTATATAAGTAATACATGACTCCATAACACGAGGAGTTTCTCATGTTGTTGTAGTAATTTTTTATTATTGTTTCCGAATACCAAGGATTAAGTGGTCCAAGGTCTTCGTCGCGATCGGTTTTTCTATAATTGAGGCCAGGGAAATTTTTAAACATCTCGTCTAGTGATTTTTCAAGTTTAATCCAAAACATCATCTGTAGGTATGTCTTGGCATCAATGATAGCAGGCTGTATGCTGTTTGCTATATTGAAATTTTCAGAGGATTCCAATAAAAAGTTTGTAACTTCCATAGTATAATCTACATCCTTTCCAGTTATTTTTTCTAATAAGTCTGCGTACTGAATAAGCACTTCCCTAAGGGCAGGCTCTCTGGCAGAAATTTTAATACAATTTTCAATCCAAGATAAAATTTCATTGTAATAGGAAATCAAATTCACTTTGTCTAAATTACTTGCACTATCTTCAGATGGAGCATTGCCAAAAAGAGTCAGGTAAAAAACTTTTCTGATATCGGCCTGGTTATTGTCAGCGAATTTTATATACCTGTCCATCTGCTCATACTGGTCGCCAGCAAAAATTTTATTTTCAATAATGATTACATACTTTTTATCCTTGACATTGCAAGAAAAAAATAAGTCCATTCGGCCATCGGAAAAAGCCTTTTCCCTCTCAATATCTGTAATTTTAAGATCATCAGGACTTACATCATCATCTGATATTATGCCTGTGGTCTTTAAAAAGCTCAGCATAAATTCTTTTTTAAATTTGCAATCGTTTAAAATCGAATAAATAAGTTTGGAGTGGAGGTTAACTTCATCATAGGGATTTAAAAGTTTGGAAAAAATATTAAAATCCGACTTCATATCATTCAAAAGCTTGTATTTGTTGTAGATCAATTTTAGCTCGTAAAAAATTTCATTCATAAAAACTCCTTAAAAAATATTTAGAACTGGATTTCAGTTGCCTTGTAATCAATTAAATCATGTTAGTATAATTATAGTCTTTAATTTAGGAAAAGACAAAGGATTCTTTTAATAAACCTTTTTGCATAATGTATTAAAATGGTTTGTAATAGCATATTTAGTAAAGTTATGTGGTTGAATTAAAGGAAGTCTTATACATAAGAAAAAAATAAAGACGGAGGCATACAATGACCAGGACACAAGCGCTCTACCAAAAACTTTGGCGCCATGGGCAAGGAAATAAAAAATAAAAGATTTCACTAGAAGATTTGCAACAAGGCTTTCGTGACCAGGAACAATCAGACCCAGCCTACGAAAACTTATTCGAAGACATATACCTTTATTCAAAAAAATTAGGCCAGCCCCCCAAAGGCAAAATGAAATAATTTCCAAAATAATGCTGACCCTGGCACACTTAACTTTGCAAAAACAAATGGAGACGTCATAGGAGATGCATACGAATATTTGATATCCAACTATGCAAGTAATGCAGGAAAATCTGGTGGAGAATTCTTCACACCACAAACAGTGTCCAAACTATTGGCAAGGCTTGTAATGGACGGAAAAACAAGCATTAACAAGGTATACGATCCGACATGTGGGGAACGTGTCATAATAGTGATGGGTGCAGTTTGTGCTAATAAATTAACGGTTTCAGGAACTTTAACTAAATATATTTCGTACATTGCTTAGAGTAATTAGGGTCTAATTGCTGTGAGCAGTGCATGAGAGGTAAGGACATTAGCTCTTGAATAGTTGATAATTATCTAATACAATCATATTTAAGGTGATAGTTAGTTACGCATCAGTATAATTATGTTCAAGTTGAATATCTTAGTAGAGCAAAGGGTAAAATTTAATTAGATAAATAGTAAGTAAATTATATGGAGTAACTTACTTTTTTAGAAGGAAGTGACAATTTGAAATACAAGCAAATATTTAACTCTGGAGTTACTTTTCAACAATTTTACGATACTGCTCAGGATAGATATAAGAATTATGCTAATAATGCGATAAGAAATTATTTAAATTTAGAGAGATATTTAGAAAAGGTTAGTAGTATAACAAGCAAATTTAATATACTTGCGATTGGAGAAAACTGGTGTATTGATTCTATAATTAATATTCCTGTAGTTCATTGGTTAGAAAAAAATAATGAAAATATAAAACTTAAAGTAATAGATACAGATAGTTACAGTAAGTTTATGCCTAATGAAAAAGTTATTACACCAACATTTATTATTATGAATCAAGAATATCAGGAGATAGGGAAATGGGTTCAATATCCTAAAAGAATAATAGATGTGGTTGAATCTAAGGACCAAGTTCGAGTCATAGTAGAGAAAAGGAGATACCGACAGGGAGAATATATTGTAGATACATTGAAAGAGGTATTAGATATCTTGATTAACTATAGAAATAATATTTATTTAGACAGGAGGAAATAAAGTGAGTCAAGAAAATAAGATAAATCAATCTTGCTGAGGTTCAATACAAAAAACCACTGGTACAGTGAAAGAAAAAGAAAATTGCCCCAAATGTTACGAAATAGGAGAAAAGGTTAAGAATATAACTGTAAAGCATATGGTATCAGAAAACCTTAGGGGAAAGGTTGTAGATGAAGAAACTTACTATTTATGTATGAATGAAGATTGTGATGTCGTGTATTATAACTTAAACAATGAAAGAGTTTTTTATAAGGAAGAAGTAAAAGTTCCTATATGGTTTAAAAAGAATGCAAATCCCAAATATATATGCTATTGCAACCAAGTTACAGAGCAACAAATTATAAATGCTGTTTTAGATGATGGTGCAAAGAATATTAAAGATATTATTAGACTTACAGGGGCAATGAAAAATGGAAAGTGCGAAATTAAGAATCCTTTGGGTAAATGCTGTGGTCCTCTTATTCAAGAAACCATCAATAAAGCATTAAATAGCAAAGAATAGTTTGTGACACATAATTTATAAAGTACGTCACAACAGTAATAAAATTAAAAATAATAAAAAACTATAGAATTAAAACTTTCGGAAATATTGTGTGTTTCAGAGATTTGGAAAGGGCAACGGAAGATGCTATTAAAACATTTGGCGATGAAAATAGCGTGAATATTATTCTTGAAAAAAGCTACGAAGGATACATGGAAGGTTTTACAGACGAAGAGACAGGGAAAGTAACCAGAGGATACAAGGATATTTGTAATGAAATAGTAGAAAAGTTTCCTGATCCAACAGAGATTTTCTTGGAAGCAGACAAGAAAGAATTCGTGCAGCTTTTTGGTGAATTGTTGAAACCGGAAAATATTTTGAAAAACTTTGATGAGTTTGAAAATTTCGACAAAATTATTTCCGACAGATTAATGCAAGATATGAAGAGCGTGTATGTCGATATTAGAGAAAATATCGTGAATTCAAGACGTTCAGGAGATTCTGAAGAACAACAGGTTGATTTCTCTGATGTAGAATTTCAAATTGATTTGTTGAAGACAGATGAGATTAATTTGGATTATATTTTGGCTTTGATTTTGGAAAAATCCAAGGAACATGAGGATGTTGAAAACTTGAAGGCAGAAGTTCGTAGAGTTATAAGATCCAGTTTGGGAACGAGAGCTAAGGAAGATTTGGTGATGGATTTTATTAACAAGACAAGATTATCAGAATTGAAAGATATTGATGATATATTGGAAACTTTCTATTCATTCGCAAGAAAGGAAAAAGAAAAGAAGGTAGAAACTCTAATTGAAGAAGAAAAATTAAAAGAAGGAGCATATCATTTTATCAACAAATCAATTGCGAAAGGTTTTGTTGATTACGCCGGTACTGTATTGGATAAAATTTTGCCACCTACTTCTCGTAGACAAGGTGCAAGGGAAAAGAAAAAACAAATTGTTCTCGAAAAAATAGAAAAAATTGTAGAAGTTTTTGTAGGAATATAAATCTCGTAAAGGAGCTAACAAAAATGAGTGGTCAAATGAAAAAGAGTATAGATTCGAAGAAAATATTTTACGGAATTACAATATTTTCAGTGTTGTTATTTGTTGTTGGAATTATAATTACTGTGACAAATAATCCGTTGAATGGTGGTGTAGCCAATGTGTTGAACAATGAATTTTTTAATCACATTACGATGTTTGTTCCTTTTTCGATGTGGGCTTGGTTAATTATTTTTGCTATTTTCTTTGTAAAAAAGAATTGGGCAGTTGTAACTACTTGTATTATTTTGGCAATTCCGCATTTAATTTTAATTGCAGTGCTGGTTATCGATTCACACAGTCTGGTGGAAATTCTAAAATGGTATGTTATGATTTTAAGTTTCGGGAGTATTGTTCTTAAATAGAAAGGGCAATCCAGATGAAAAAAATATGTTTGAATTTTGGAATGAAAAAACCAGATGAGGTTAATAGAATTAAAGAATTATACGAAAAAGTAGCAGAAGAATTTTATTTCATGATAAAGGATAATTTTATTATAGAAATATCAGAATTGGATATTTGATTTTAAAAAAATTAAATTATAATTTTAAATTATTGAGGGAAGCTTTAATAGCTTTCCTTTTTATTTCAAAAACTTAGATATGTTGTAGGATTTTGTTGTTGATATGAAAGGTCAAAGATGGTATAATTTAAGAAAGATAAATTTTTTTATTCAATTAGTCAGAGAAAGTCAAAAGAGGTGATAGTATGGCAGGGCTTAGTAACAGCATTGAAGCTTTTTTGAAGGAATTGTTGAGTAATACTGACGATGATTTCATTGAAATAGGCAGAAATGATCTTGCCAATCAATTTAATTGCGCTCCATCGCAAATTAATTACGTTCTGACTACTAGATTTACTCCTTACAAGGGTTATTATATTGAAAGTAGACGCGGTGGAAGTGGATATGTTAAAATAATAAAATTAACAATTAAAGACAGTAATCCGATTAAGGAGATTGTCGAAAATGTTATTGGAGATAGAATTACAAAGGATAAGTCGAACAATATTATTAATATGCTTTTGGATGAGGATTTGATAACTGAAAGGGAAGCTTTGGTTATGGTTCACGCTTTGGAGGATAATACTTTGTCGAAGGTGGATTTTAATGACAGGAATATTCTGAGAGCTGATTTGTTGAAGAATATGTTGTTGGCTTTTATGAGATAGAGGTGATTATATGAATTGCGATAATTGTGGCAAACCGGCTTTTATTCAAGTGAAGATCGTGGGACCTTTCGGTGCTCGTGATGTGAATTTGTGTCATGATTGCTATGAAGAGTATATGAATAATTTGAAGAATGAGATTATTTCGAATTCAGATTTCAAGTTTGATTCTGATGAACAATTGAACGATAATAAGGAGCTTTTTGAAGAAATCGCAAAACAAATTTCTGATGTTGTGGAACATTTGCCATTTGAAAAGGTACAACAATCTTCAAATGAACAAAACGACGATAAAAGTGTGTGTCCAGTGTGCAATATGCCGTTTGATGAATTGAAGAATTATTCGTCGATTGGTTGCAAGTATTGTTACGATCATTTCAGGGATTTCATCATGGATAAGAGAAATTCAAAGAGTTATCCGAAATATTACAAGGGCAAATTCCCTAAGAATTTTGAAAAGGCAAAGGAAATTTTGGAGAAGTTGGATAGTTTATCAGATGAGCTTTTCATATCAATGGATAAAGAGGAGTTTGAAAAGTGTCACGATATTCAGATGAAGATTGACGATTTGGAATTGAAATTACAAGAGTATAGGGAAAAATGTTATGAATAATTCAAGTGTTGTAATGAAATCTGATGTGTCATTGAGAAGAAATTTGTCGGACTATAATTTTATGTTGGTTATAGATACGGATTCTTGTGATGATATGAAATCAGATATTAAAAAAGAATTGAATAATTTGGGATATTTGAAGAAGTCTAGCGTTTATTCTTTTAAGGATACTAAAAGCACAAACAGGGATTATCTGAGAAAACAAGGATACATTTCCAGTGCTTATTATGAGGATGTGTCTCCGGAAGTTATTATAAATAGCGATGAAAAATGCGTGTTTACGTTGGCAGACAATGACCACATTTGTATTACTGCTTACGATTTTGGGAAAAATTTGAGAGATATTTACGAAAAATGTTTGAATATCGAAGAAAAATTGAATGATAAATTGAATTTTGCTTTCGATATTGATTTTGGATATTTGTCAGATGATTTCTACGATTCCGGTTGTATGATGAATGTAAGCGTGTGCATGAATTTGAAGGCTTTGGAGTATTTCAAAAAGATTGACGATATTCAAGATATTGCAAGATACAGAGGATATATGTTTGAGAGAGCTTTCAATTCCAATACGAAAAGTTCGATTTATAGGTTGACTACTAATGGTCATTTGACAGATCCTGAATATATTATTAATGATATGACGCTGTTGATTGATTCGATTTCCAGAAAGGAAATGGAAAACAGACGCATTTTATTCGAAAATAATCCTGAGTTTAAGGATGACCTTTTGAGGAGCGTGTCGATGCTCAAATATTCAAGGGTTTTGGATGAAATTGAAGGTATGAACAGAATTGGAGATTTACTGATAGCTATCGATTTTGGTATTGTCGATGGGTTTGATGTAGATGAAATTCTTGACTTGTACGATAAGACGAATAAGTTGAAGCTTGAAAAATTTCGAGAAAAAAATAATTTGAATCAAAACATTGGAGTTTTGAGAAGCGAAATTATCAAGGATACTTTGGAAAGACAGGTGAAAAATTGAGAAAATCAGATATTTATAATTTGAGAACTGAAGCTGTGTATGAGGCGATTAGTTTGAAGCATGCTGATCTTGGAGTGGAGCATGTTTTACTTGCGATGTTCAAGTTTGACTTCAAGGCGTCTCAATATTTGAAAAAACACGGTGGAAATTATGAAAAAATTAGAAATTTAATTATAGATGAGTTGGGTTATGGAGATAGCGATGAGACTAACCAAAGAATTAGCCCGAAACTTGAGGAGATAATCACTCAAGCTGTACAATTGTCCAACACTTATGGCGAAAGGGCGATTACTCCGGAACATATTATGGCGGCTTTATGCTTGGATAGTTCGAACTACGCTAATCATTTGATGAAGAGAACAGGCGTAGATATTATGAAATTGACAGCAGAACTTCGTAAATATTTCTTCATGAAGATGAAGAGAGAACGAGGAGATGTGAACGATAATTCAGCTAATTCTTCCAAGCCAAATGAGATTGAAAAGTACACTAAGAATTTGAATGAAATGGCAAAAGAAGGAAAGATTGATCCATGTATCGGTCGTGAGGAAGAAATCGAAAGAATTATTCAAGTACTTCTTAGACGTAAGAAAAACAATCCTGTGTTGATTGGAAATCCTGGTGTTGGAAAGACTGCTATTGTAGAAGGCTTGGCTGTCAAGATTGTGAAGGGCGAAGTGAATGATATTTTCAAGGACAAGGAGATTTTGTCATTGGATTTGGCAGCGTTGTTGGCTGGAACAAAATACAGAGGAGATTTTGAAGAAAGAATCAAAAAAGTTATCGATACTTTGTCAAATTCTGAAAACAAAATTTTATTTATAGATGAACTTCATTCATTGATGGGCGCTGGTGGTGCAGAGGGTGCGTTGGATGCATCAAATATTTTGAAACCATCATTGGCGAGAGGCGATTTGCAAATAATCGGAGCTACGACTATCAATGAATACAGAAAAACTATCGAAAAGGACCAAGCTTTTGAGAGAAGACTTCAAACTATCATGGTAGATGAGCCTTCTGTTTCGGATTCTATACAAGTTATTGAAGGATTGAAGGACAAATACGAATCACATCACCACGTTCTAATCAGTGATGAAGCAATCAAAGCGAGTGTTGAATTGTCCCACAGATATTTGAACGACAGATATTTGCCAGACAAGGCGATAGATTTGATAGATGAAGCTCAATCAATGGTTAGAGTGAAAAACTTCACTGGTGGCAAAAATTATGCGAAAATTCTAGAAGAATTAGAAGAAGAAAAACAAGAAGCTATCCAAAATTCTGACTTTTTGCTTGCAGCAGAAAAAAGAGATGCCATCAAGGAAGTAGAAGCAGAAATGGAAGAAGAAGACCAAGACGAAAACAAATTGGAAATTGGATTCGATGAAATAGCGAATATTGTGTCACGCTGGGCGAAGGTTCCAGTGTCTAAGCTAACAGAATCAGAATCGCAAAAATATTTGTTCTTGGCTGATAATTTGAAAAAAGTTGTCATCGGACAAGACAAGGCTATCGATTCAATTTCTAATGCAATTAAAAGAGCGCGTGTCGGACTCAAAAATCCTAATAAGCCAATTGGATCGTTTGTATTTGTCGGACCAACTGGTGTCGGTAAAACATACTTGGCGAAGAAACTTGCCAAGGAATTGTTCAATGATGAAAATGCGATGATTAGAATCGACATGACAGAATATATGGAAAAACATTCCGTTTCCAAATTGATAGGATCTCCTCCAGGATATGTTGGCCACGATGATGGCGGACAATTAACTGGTATGGTACGTACGAAACCATATTCTGTAATATTGTTTGACGAAATCGAAAAGGCTCATCCAGATGTTTTCAACACGCTTCTACAAGTTTTGGATGACGGTAGACTGACAGATTCCAAAGGACGTGTGGTTAATTTCAAAGATACTGTAATCATAATGACATCAAACATTGGCGCGAGTGAACTTGAAAGCAAAAACGTAATTGGTTTTAATACTGCAGAAGATGTTGAGGTTGATGAATACAACAGAAACAAAGAAACTATCAACAATGCAATGAAGTCGATGTTCAAGCCAGAATTTATGAATAGATTAGACGATGTGATCGTGTTTAGCAATTTGAACAAGGAAAATGTAAAAGAAATTGCAGGACTTATGATGGATGAATTGGTCGACAGAATGGCGAAGAATGATTTGATAATTTCTTACGACGAAAAAATCTTGGATTATCTTGTGGACAAGGGATACGACAAGAAATTTGGAGCAAGACCTCTTGAAAGACTTATCAGGACAGATATTGAAAACGAACTTGCAGACAAGATTTTGAACGGAGATATCGACAAAAACAGAAAAACGACTATAACTGTGGTTAACGACAAGGTAAGCTTCAGAAGATATGTAAGACGCAAAAAGACTGTGAAACAATAATATGAAAAAGAAAACAAAATACGTGTGCAAAAATTGTGGCTACGAACAAGCCATGTGGATAGGAAAATGCCCCAGTTGTAACAGCTGGGGTTCTATGCAAGAACAAGAAATCGTAGATGAAAAATCAAATACTACAACAACAAGTTCGACCAAGTCTTCAAAACCTGTTAAATTAATAGATGTAAAGATAGATTCGTCGGAAAGAATTCAATCGTCGATTACTGAATTGAACAGAGTTTTTGGTGGAGGACTTGTCAGAGATTCCGTGTCAATTCTAACTGCAAGACCAGGAGCTGGAAAATCGACTTTGCTGTTGGAACTTGCAAATGATTTGGCTTCTAAAAATATAAAAGTTCTCTACATTTCTGGAGAAGAATCCACATCTCAAATCAAACAAAGAGCGATGAGAACTATGGAGAAAATCCCGGAAAATATTTGGTTGATTTCAACAACTAGCATGGATAATGCGCTAGATTCAATCGATAAAATAAAACCAGATGTGATTTTCTTGGATAGTATTCAAACATTCCAACTTCGTGAATACACTTCACGCCCAGGCTCTCCTGTGCAAACTGTTGAATGTGCGAATAAAATCGTAGAAATATGCAAAAATCCCGAAAAGCCAACTCTAGCGATTATGGTTGGTCACATGACGAAATCAGACGAAATGGCAGGGCTTAGAACGCTTGAACACTTGGTGGATACTGTGCTTTATTTGGAAGGTGAAAGTGACGATCCTTTGAGATTGTTGACAACGACGAAAAATAGATTCGGTCGAACTGGAGAGATTGGACTGTTTAACATGCAAGAAGATGGAATAAAAGAAATCACCGATGCGTCAGATTATTTCGTCACGAAAAGAAAAAAAGATGTAAATGGTGCAGCACTTTCTGTAATAAAAGAAGGATCGCGAATTTTGGTTGTCGAAGTGGAGGCATTGGTGTCCAAATCATTCACTCCGTATCCTCAAAGGATAGGGGACAGTCTTCGTAAAGACCAATTAAACACTTTGATTTCTATATTGGAAGAACGCGCTGGAATGAATATGTACGACAAAAATGTCATCATCAAAACCACAGGAGGAATCAAAATCCAAGAACAATCTGTGAATTTGTCCATAATAATGGCGATTGCATCATCACTTATGAACAAACCAATTCCATCAGATGTAGTGTTCATTGGAGAAGTTGGATTAACAGGAGAAATCAAAAGAGTCCCACAAATAGAAACCAGATTAAAAGAAATCGAAAGATTGGGATATAAAAAAGTTTATATCTCACAAAACACGAAACTAACACAAAAATACGATCTTGAAATCAAACAATTTGATAGCATAAGATCGGTAATATCAGATATATTTTAGAAGGCACTCAAAAATTGAGCGCCTTTTTCTAATTCTTTCCTAATATTAATTTGTTGTTATCAATGTAGGTTTTTATTGCAGACAAATCATTTTTCTCATACAAATCCAATAGATATTGTCTGTGAATTTTAGATTCTTCTTGACCATCCTTGTAAATTGGATAATCTTCGTTTTCTTTCATGGACTGCATAGCTTTTTTCAAATCTTCATCAGAATCAATGCCGTATCTTTTAGAATACGGATTGTAAGTATTCATAGTTTTACTCTTACACATTGTGAATGAGAACATCATCAATACAGACAGTAAAATCACAAGTAATTTGTTACGTTTCATAAAAGCCTCCAAACTGTTTATTTAATTATATTATAAAACGTTTTCTAAAAAAAAAACAACTCTTATATACAAAAAAAGAGTGGACTATGTCCACTCTCAAAATTATAATTCTTTTTCTATTTCGTCTAATATTTCTAATAATTGTGGAAGGATTTCTTCAAGAACTCCATCGTTCATTGGATTTTTGATGTTACCAGATTTCATTATTCCAAAGAATGATTGGCTTCCACCAACTTTACAGATTTCAAGGTAATCTTTGAATGCTTCTTCTCGATTCTTTCTTGATTTCAATAAGAATTGGAATGCGCAAACTTGTGCCAATGTGTAATCAATGTAATAGAATGGGTTGTTGAAGATGTGACCTTGTCTGTACCACCAAGTTCCTTTTTCCAAGAATTCATCATCATAATCCAAGTTTGGACGATACATTAATTCTATTTCGTGGTATTTTGCTTTTCTTTCTTCAGCTGTTGCATCTGGATTTTCGTATACGAAGTGTTGGAAATGGTCGATAGTTACTCCGTAAGGAATGAAACTGATAGCTCCGTCTAAATGAGAGAATTTGAATTTGTTAGTTTCTTCTTCGAAGAACAATTCCATCCATGGCCATGTCAAAAATTCCATACTCATTGAGTGGATTTCACATGCTTCAAATGTTGGCCAGATGTATTCGAAAATTCTTCCGTCCATTGAAGTGTATGCTTGGAATGCGTGGCCAGCTTCGTGAGTCATTACTTCGACATCGTGAGTAGTTCCGTTGAAGTTAGCGAAGATAAATGGAGATTCATAATCTTCAATTGTAGTACAATATCCTCCGCCTTCTTTACCTTTTTTGCTTTCCAAATCGAACAATTCTCTTTCATACATAAAATCGAAGAATTTTTTAGTTTCTGGTGACAATTCAGAGTACATTTTCTTAGCGTTATCTACCAAGAAGTCTTTTCCTCCGTGAGGTTTTGCGTTACCATCTGTGAACATTACGTTGTTATCGTAAGCTTTCATATCTTCAATGCCAATTCTCTTAGATTGTTTCTTTCTCAATTCAAGATAAACTGGTGTTACGTATTTTTTGACAAATTCTCTGTATTTTGCAACATCGTTCTTGTCATAATCAGTTCTCATCAATGATTTGTATTGGTATTCAATGTATGAATCAAATCCCAAAGCTTTAGCCATATCTGTTCTTACATGGACCATTTCATCGTAAATATCGTCGATTTCTTTTTCGTGTTCTGCGAAAAATTCTGAGATTTTTCTTGTAGCAGCTTTTCTTTCATCACGATCTTTTGATTGTGTGTAAGGAGCCATTTGTGATAATGTCAATGTTTTATTGTCAAATTCGATTTGAGCAGATGCAATTAATTTGTTGTATTTAGTAGTTAATTGGTTTTCTTTTTGTTTGAATGGAACTGCTTTTTCGTTGAAAATCAATTGGCAGCTTATTAAATCAAACAAATGTTGACCAAAATGTTTAACCAATTCGTCTTTGAATTTGGAATTATTAATTGCTTCGTACATTTTAGTGTCAAGCACTGAATAATGTGGCATGTATTCATCCAAGAAATCTTGTTCTTCCTTGTAGAATTCATCGTTTGTATCGATTGTGTGACGAATGTATGCAAGGTTAGAATTAGTGCTTAATGTTTTCTTGTATTTGTCCATTTCTTCCATGATTTTGATTTGTTCATCAGAAGTTGTGGAATCGTTAAATCTTTTAATTAAATCTTCGACCTTTTTTTTGTCTTCTTCAAAATTTGGTCTAGTGTATTTGTATTCTGTAAATTTCATTTTCTCACCTCTAAAATTATTTTATCATATTTTTATACTATGTAAATGTTTTTATGGTTGATAAATTCAAATGGCGAACGGTTTGAGATATAATATAAAAAAGGAGATGAAAAAATGAACTCTGATTACAAAGATAGAATAAAAGGGGCGCTGTATGCTTTTGCGATAGGCGATAGCATGGGAGCTACGACGGAATTTATGACAGATGTGGAAATCCATAAAAAATACGACAAGATTACAGATATTTTAGGTGGAGGATGGCTTGATTTAAAAGCTGGAGAATGCACTGATGATACTGATATGAGTATTTGTGTTATGAATTCTTTGATGGAAAATGATAGTGTTAATTTTGAAAAAAACACTATGGAAAATTTCGTGGATTGGTACAATACTCATCCAAGAGATATTGGCAATCAATGTAGACGTGCTATAGAACACTACATTCAATACGAAATATTTATTGAAGAAGATGATACAGCGCTTGGAAACGGAAGTTTGATGAGAGCACTTCCTTGTGCACTGCTAGATAATGAAACTTCTGAAGATTTGAATATAAAACAAGGACGACTCACTCACAATAACGAAATGTGTGATAATATTTTACTCGAATACACTCAAATTATCAGAGATAATATCAATGGGAAAAACCACGAGCTAAAAGATACGCAATTGTTAAAACCATCTGGATATATCGTGAACACTTTTAATAATGCGATTCATTGGGCGAAGGAAAATTCCGTTGAAGATTGTATTATAAACGCTGTAAATCACGGGGGAGATTCTGACACGATAGCCGCAATTGCAGGAAGTATCAGCGGCTCGATTCATGGATATTCTACAATTCCTAAAAAGTGGATTGAAAAATTAGACGAAAATGTAAAAGAGCAAATTGAAAAATTCGTAGAGTATTTGTGCGACGGAAATGTGAATGATGATCGAAATAAAATATAAATTAGTTGAATGTATTTATTTGAGACTGTGAAATAGTTTTTGTATGAGAAATCCTCCTGATAAGACAATAATCAGGAGGATTTTAATATGTCAAAAAATACATAAAAAGTTATACTTAAAGCATAACTATAAATACATTATTTATTTTAAATGCATATTTAGAAAAAATGATAAAGGTTTTTATATTTTAATTATTAATGAAATCTCTGTTTTTAAAATTATTAATATATTTTTATTATGAGTTTTATGTATATAAAGTTAAAAAAATAATTATATTAGAGGTCTTATAAATGTTGACTAGATAAAAAAAAAGTAGTAAAATTTAGAACGTACTTTTTGAAAATGGGACTCAATATCGATATTTGCAATTTATACCATGAATAAAATTAATATTTTTTAATCTAGGAGGATTTATGAAAAAAAAGGATATTATAAAGGCAACTCTTGTTGCAGCTTTATCAGTTTCATCAGTTTCATTTATGTGCAGTGATACAGTTTTTGCAAAAACTGAAGATACTCAAAATATTATTGATAAGAAAAAATCTATAGAATATAAGCAGGATGAAAATAAGCTTACGAATGAGACGGTAAAAGTCAATAAAGAAAATTCGAACAATACAAACGATGAAAAGTTATCAGTAATTACCAAAGAAGATATTAAAGAGGATTCTGTAATTGAAAATAAAAATACTTCCGATAACAAATATTCAAGCAAAGAAGTATCAAAAGGAAATGAATTGTATAAAGCAGATGAAATTCAAAACATTTCTAAAAAAGAAGAAGATAGAGTTGTATACATAGCTGAATTTAGGAATAAGGAGGATGGTCAGAAAGCAATTAAAGAACTATCTAATTTTAAAAATACTAAAGTTTTGTATACTTATAATACGATTTTCAATGGTTGTGCTATAGAAACAAATCGAGATAATTTGGACAAAATTAAACTTATTGAAGGCATTTCATCAGTCGAAAAATCACAAAAAGTTCAACCGATGATGAACAATGCTCGAAAGGAAATAGGAGTTGATGAATCCATAGATTACCTAAAAGCAATCAATGCTCAATTTGGCAAAAACTTTGATGGTAGAGGAATGGTAATTGCAAATATTGATACTGGAACTGATTACAGACACAAAGCCATGAGAATTGACGAAGATGCGAAATCATCGATGAAATATAAGAAAGATGATTTACAAGGAACTGACAAGTACTTTTGGTTGAGTGATAAAATACCTCACGCTTTTAACTATTATAATGGTGGCAAAATCACTGTCGAAAAATATGATGATGGTTCAGATTATCATGATCCACACGGTATGCATATAGCAGGAATTCTTGCTGGAAATGATACTGATGAGGACATAGCTAATTATAATGGTATTGACGGGATTGCTCCAAACGCTCAAATATTTTCTTACAAGATGTATTCTGATTCAGGTGATGGATTTGCCGGTGATGAAACGATGTTTCATGCTATTGAAGATGCAATCAAGCATAAGGTCGATGTAGTATCTGTATCATCAGGTTTTACAGGAACAGGACTAGTAGGAGAAAAATATTGGCAGGCTGTTAGAGCTTTGAGAAAAGCTGGCATTCCTATGGTTGTAGCAACTGGAAACTACGCAACAGCTGCATCAAGCTCATCATGGGACTTGGCAGCAAATAACCAACTAAAGATGATAGATACAGGCAATGTAACTAGAACTGCTGCACATGAAGATGCTATCGCGGTCGCATCAGCTAAAAATCAAATAGTAGAGTTTGACAAGGTCAATATTGGTGGAGAAAGCTTTAAGTATAGAAATATCGGTACCTTCTTCGATAAGGATAAGATTATTAGAAATGAAGACGGAAGCAAGCTATCTGACAAAGTAAAATTTGTTTATATAGGCAAGGGTCAAGATGAAGATCTAGTTGGTCTTAATCTTAAAGGCAAAATTGCCGTTATGGATAGAATCTATACCAAAGATTTAAAATATGCCTTTAAAAAAGCTGCCGATAAAGGTGCTCGTGCAATCATGGTTGTAAATACAGTTAATTACTACAACAGAGATAACTGGACAGAGCTTCCAGCCATGGGTTACGAAGAAGATGAAGGAACAACTTGTCAAGTATTTTCAGTATCAGGTGATGATGGTCTAAAGATTTGGAATATGATTAATCCAACAAATAAAACAGAGGTTAAAAGAAATAAAAAGGAAGACTTCAAAGATAAGCTTGACCAATACTATCCAATTGACATGGAAAGCTTCAACAAAAACCGTCCAAAGCTTGGTGATGAGAAAGAGCTAGCCTTTAACTTTGCTCCTGATACAGATAAGGAACTTTACAAGGAAGAAGTAATAGTTCCAGCAGCTTCTACATCTTGGGGTCCAAGGGTTGACCTCCTCTTAAAGCCAGATGTATCAGCACCAGGAAAGAACATCAAATCAACTCTAAATGTAATTGACGGCAAGTCAACTTATGGTTATATGTCAGGAACAAGTATGGCAACACCAGTAGTTGCAGCATCAACAGTATTGATTAGACCAAAACTAAAAGAGATGCTCGCAAAACCTGTCTTAAAAGACCTAACAGGTGACGACAAAATCGACTTAACTACTCTTACAAAGATTGCCCTACAAAACACAGCAAGACCTATGATGGATCCAACAGGTTGGAAGGAGAAATCACTATATTATGCTTCACCAAGACAACAAGGCGCTGGTCTTATTAACGTAGCTAATGCACTAAGAAATGACGTTATAGCTAGCTTTAAGAATTTAGACTCTGAAGGTTTGGTAAATTCATATGGATCTATTTCACTTAAAGAGATTAAGGGCGATAAAAAATATTTCACAATTAAATTAATTAATACATCAGATAGACCTCTAACATTTAAAGCTTCATCATCTGCAATCACAACAGATTCCTTAACCAATAGACTAAAACTTGATGAAACTTACAAGGATGAAAAATCTCAAGATGGAAAACAAATTGTTCCAGAAATCCATCCTGAAGTAATTAATGGAGCAAAGATAACATTCGAATACGATACATTTACCATAAAACCAAATTCAAGTTTTGACTTAAATGCTGTAATAGATGTCGGAGATGCTAAAGATAAAAATAAATTTGTAGAATCCTTCATTAGATTTGAATCTAAAGAAGAAGTTGAGGCAATGTGCGGTAAGGGAAACAAGACAGTTTTTCAACCATCTCTATCAATGCCACTTATGGGCTTTGCTGGAAATTGGAACAAGGAGCCAATCCTTGACAAGTGGGCTTGGGAAGAAGGTTCAAAATCAAAGACAATGGAAGGTTATGATGACGATGGTAAACCAAAAATACCTGGAACCTTGAATAAGGGTATAGGTGGAGAACACGACATCGATAAATTCAATCCAGCTGCCGTTATCCAAAACAGAAAAGATGGAAATACAAAATCACTTGATCAAGACCCTGACTTATTTGCATTAAATAACAACCAAGGATTAACTGATGCATCTAATAGCGGCTCAAAAGTAGCAAGAGTTTACCCACTCGATTCTAAAGGACAAAATCAAGAAGTACAAATAGAAAGAGGGCTAACCCCTTCACCACTTGTTCTAAGAAGTGCAAAAGAAGGACAAATATCAATCGTAAATACCGATAAAGAAGGAGAAGGTCAAAAAGATCTTAAAGTAATAACTAAAGAGCATTTTATTAGAGGTATCTTAAACTCTAAGAGAAATGACGCTAAGGGTATAAAATCTTCTAAGCTAAAAGTTATGGGAGATTTGAAATGGGATGGCCTTATTTACAATCCTAGAGGAAGAGAAGAAGGCGCTAATGATGATAATAATAACCAAGACTTGGAAACAAAACTTAGGGGTCAATTTGAACCAATAGCAGAAGGCCAATATTTCTATAAATTCAAATATAGATTAACAAAAGATTATCCATGGCAAGTTTCTTATATACCAGTAAAAATTGACAATACAGCTCCAAAAATTGTCGATGTTGATTTCTCTAATCCAGACAAAATCAAATTAATAGCAAAAGATACCTACCACAAGGTAAAAGATAAGTACAAAAACGAAACCTTGTTTGTAAGAGATCAAAAGAACCATCCAGATAAATTTGAAGAAGTAGCCAACGAAGTATGGTATGCAGGTGCAGCTATAGTTGACGAGAATGGCGATGTTGAAAGAAACCTTGATGTTAAATATGCAGGAGAAGGCGAAGGTAGAAATAGAAAGCTTGATAAAAATGGAAATACTATCTATGAAATTAGCGGAGCTGGAGATTTAAGGGGAAAAATCATCGAAGTAATCGCCCTAGATGGTGCAAGTAACTTCACCAAAATCCATAGGATTAAATTTGATAATAAAGCTGATGCAAAAGGAATGATTTCTTATTACCTAGTAGATCCTGACCAAGATTTTTCTAATTACAAAAAACTAGGAGAAATTTCCGAAGATAAACTCAAAAATGCAAAGAGTACAGAAGTCGTAGATAAAGTAGAAGAAAAGAAAGACAGGGTAGAGGAAAATACTATCGAAGAAGCTTCAAGACTTGAGCTAGACAAAGAAATCTCTACAGTAAGAAATTTTGAAAATAAAGACCTAAAGAAACTAATTAAAAAGAAATATAAGCAAGAAGACGACTATGTAAATGGTGGAAAAAGAACAGTAGAACTTGATTATCAATATGATGAAAATGGAAATATAAAAGCCTATGAAGATGGAAGTGCTCTAGAATATGAAACTGAGAAACTTGATGATGTTAAATCAAAGGTTGGTGGAGTATTAAGCCCATCTAAGGATGGTCATTTTGAAATTCTTGGAAGAGTAAGTAATGTATCAAAAGATGCTAAGGCTTACTATGGTAATGACTTTAAATTAATAGAAATTAAGGCAAGTAAATACGACCCACAAACAAAAACTCTAACCTTTGACTTATTTGCAAACACAAATGATGTAGTTGATGGTCTATCCTTTACAGGAGATATGAACATTATCGTAAAAGATAAGGATCAAACAAAAGCTAAAACTATAATAAGGATGCCAGAAAAGAAGGATGAAGCAGAGGAAGCTTCACCATATGCCTCAAGCTACGGAAATATTATCGAACTAGGTGAAGGTGAGCTTACAAAACAAAAACCACAAGATCCAAGCAAGATGGATACAAACAAGATGTTCTTCGATCAAGAAAAGGGTCAATATGTATTAAATGATAATATGATTGTAAGAAAGGGATATGCCCTAAGAGTTACTACATTTAACCCAGGAAAAACTGACATGCTCGATGGCAATGGAGTTTATAGCAAGGCAGATATAGAAAAAATCCAAAAGACTTCCCCTAACATCAAGGCCCTATCACAAAAAACAATCTACTGTGATAGTAGAAATGTTCAAGATGGAAGAAGCGCTCAATCGGTTCTTATGTCAGCATTGGATGGCTTTAATATAGTTAGATACCAAGTATTCAAATTCAAAACTAATGATAAGGGAGAGGCTATAGATAAGGATGGAAAGCTTGTAGATGATCCTTCTAAACTAGTTCTTCTTGGCAAAGATGGCAAGGAATATATCGGAGATGATAAATCAAACGTTGAAGCCATTAAAGAAGACGGTGCAATGCTATTTATCGATACAAAGCCTGTGAATCTATCAATGGATAAAAATTACTTTAATCCTTCTAAATCTAATAAGATTTACGTAAGAAATCCAGAATTTTATCTAAAAGGAAAAATTTCTGATAAAGGTGGATTTAACTGGGAAATGAGAGTTAATGAGTCAGTTGTAGATAATTATTTAATATATGGTGATTTACACATTGACAATACAAGAGACTTTAATATAAAACTTGATGTAAAAGATGGGGATATCATGGATTGGGGAATGAAAGATTATAAGGCAAATGGATTCCCAGATGAAGTTAAAGATATGGACGGAAATGTATTCTTAAAAACAGGTTATTCTTCAATGAACGCAAAGGCGGTAGGAGTTCACTATCAATTCTTATATGATAATGTAAAACCTACAGTTGAGGTGCGCAAAGATGGTAAAATATCTATTGAATATGCAAAAAATAAATTTATTAAATTTAACATATTTGATAAAAGAGATAATAACAAAGATGGAGAAATACAAGAACAACACATCTATGTAAATGGAAAAGAATACAAATCACTAGATGATATTAAAGACATCAAAGATAATGAATTAAAAATCAAATTTGTAGTAAAAGACTTTGCAAGAAATACTACAGTAAGAGAATTTAACTTAAACAAAAATACTGGAACGGTAGCGCCTATCGAGTCAGAAAAAGTCAAGCTTACTATAGATAATAAGGAAAATGAACTAGTAAAAGGTGAAGATTTCGTTCTTCCAGCTTATAAGGGAGAGGTAGCAGAAGGATATCAATTTGATGGCTGGGAAATTTCAGGAGTAAAGGACAAAAAAGAATCAGGTTATGTTTTGTTCGTAACAGAAGAAACAAAAATAAATTCAACTTTTAAGAAAATTAAGGTAAAAGAACAAGAAGAAAACAAACCTACATTCGATATTAATAAGAAAAAGGAAACGTCTCAAGAAAATACTTGCCAACCAAAAGAAACAGAAAATTCAACAGACGTATCAAGTGACGATAATTCAAATCAATCGGATTTAGCTAATGATACTGAAGTTAAAATTTCTGATGATAAAAAAAATAGCTCTGAAAGCAAAAATAATGTTAATGTTGATAAGTCTGAAACAAATGAAAAAGAAGAAATAAAGACTAGTAAATCTTCATTCGATATTAATAAGAAAAAGGAAACATCTCAAGAAAATACTTGCCAACCAAAAGAAACAGAAGATTCAACAGACGTATCAAGTGACGATAATTTAAAACAATCGGATTTAGCTAATGATACTGAAGTTAAAATTTCTGATGATAAAAAAAATAGCTCTGAAAGCAAAAAAATTGTTAATGTTGATAAGTCTGAAACAAATGAAAAAGAAGAAATAAAGACTAGTAAATCTTCAAACAAAAAGAACGACAAAGCTTATAAATTAGGTGAAAAAGACTCCGTTACAACAGTTGAAATCAACAAGACTACTGACAAAACAAATTCACCTAATAAAATTGATAAAAGCAGAAATATTAAAGGTAATGCGATTAGAAAAAATCAGCATATATTACCAAAAGCTGGGAATATTAGCGAAATCTTAATGATGTCGGCAGCAGGATTTATGTCAGTAGCAGGTGCATTCTTTGGATTTAAGAAAAAAGACAAAAATGAAGAGAAATAATAGTATAGCAATACAAAAGTTTTAGTTTTTAAGATTAAAAGAGTGTGAGATAGTTTGTGTATAGAATCCTCCTGATATAATAGAAATCAGGAGGATTTTAAAATGCCAAGAAAAAGGCCAAAGACCAAATTAAACAAAATATCCAAGATGTTAATTGAAGAATATCAACCAGAAACAGTACAAGATCTTCAAGAAGATTTGAAAGCTCTTCTAGGAGACACAATGGAGCAATGTTAAAAGCAGAGTTAGATGAACATCTAGATTATGAATATGGTGAAAAACCACTGTCATTAAACACAAGAAATGGCTCAAGCAAAAAAACAGTTAAATCATCATACGGAAACATAGACCTAAACATCCCACGAGACAGAGAAGGATCTTTTGAGCCACAAGCATTAAAAAATATCAAAAAGACATATCAAACATAGAAAACCAAATAATATCTATGTATGCAAAAGGAATACCCTCGCCTAATAATATCATAAACTCATTTCATTCGTTGGATATTATTGGCTGGGGCAGGCCCTGACAACAAGAGACATATCAACACACATAAAAGAAATCTATGGATTTGGAATATCAGAATCCATATTAAGCAAGATAACAAATAAAATACTACCAACTATTTAAGAATGGCAAAATAGGCCACTAGAAAAAGTATATCCATTTGTATTTTTAGATGCAATACACTATCGTGTAAAAAAAAGTAGTATATATAGCGCTAGGATACAATAGCGAAGGATACAAAGAAATTCTTGGAATGTGGGTTGGAGAAAATGAATCAAGTAAATACTGGCTATTGGTATTAAATCAATTAAAAGAACGAAGATTAGAAGATATATTAATAGTTTCAACAGATAATTTATCAGGATTTAGCCAAGCAATAGAAAGTGTATATCCAAAAACAGAAATTCAAAAATGCGTAATTCATCAAATAAGAAATTCAACAAAATTCGTATCATATAGAGATATAAAAGAGCTAATGAAAGACTTAAAAACAGTATACAAAGCATCAACAGAAAAACTAATACTAAGTAATCTAGATATATTTGAAGAAAAATGGGGCAAAAAATACCCGATGTGTGTAAATTCATGGAGAAATAACTGGGCTGAATTAGCAACATATTTCAAATATCCAGAAGGAATAAGAAAACTAATATATACAACAAATAGCATAGAAAATTTTAATAGACAACTTAGAAAAGTAACAAAAAACAAAACAATATTTCCAAGCGACTACGCCCTACAAAAAAGCCTGTATCTAGCGATGGTAGATGCTTCAAGTAAATGGACAAGTAGAATAAGAGGATGGGATCAAATACTGTCACAACTATCAATATTTTTTGAAGGCAGAATCTAAATTTTGCCATAAAGATAATAAAAAAGGTAGATTTTGAAAAATCTTGACCTTTTAGTTTAATTGTGCCAAAATTAGGTTACAAATATCTGAACTTTCAGATTTTAGTAATAAAAGTATATTTTAAAAAAATATCAGCTCACAACCTATCAGGAGGATCTGATATACAAAACTTTTCACATACCCAAAATATATTAAATGGTACAATGAAGATAGGATTAAAACAAAATTAAACGGAATGTCCCCTGTTATGTACAGATTACATTCCGCTTAAAATATTATTAAATTATTCCGTGTTTACGGGTTCAGGTCATAGTTTTTTTCTTCTAATTTCTTTATTTTTTCTTTTAATTGTGCCTGTGTTAATGAATTATCTTCTAAATTAGTTGATTTTTCTGATGAATCTTTTTTGATATCTTTTGATTTCTTTGTTGGCTTTAGCATTTTTGGAGGTTTTCCTCTCTTTTTGAGTTTTAGTCCTTCTATGCCTTTTTCTCTAAAGTCATTTACCCATCTTATTATTAAACATTTATCAGGTATGCAATATTTTTCTGATAAATATTTAGATGATATGATAGATTTTAAATATTCTTTTGCTACTTTTACTTTAAATTATGTTCTATATTTTGCCATTAAAAACTGACCTTCTTAAGTTAGTTTTTAGGTCCAACTTTTGAGGTCAGTTTAGATTTTATACATAAATTATTTTGCTATTAAATTTATTCTGTTATATCTTCGCCGTTGTAAGCGTGAGTATATATCATTTTTACTATTTCTGGATTTGATTCACGTGGATTTGTCAAAGTACATGGATCTTCGTAAGCATTCTTGCTCATTTCATCCAATACAGCGTCAAATTTTTCTTTGTTAAATCCGAATTTTTCTTCAACTTCTTTCAATGTTGGTGGAATGCCAACTTTCTTAGCTAATTCTCTAACAGCGATTGGATAATCTTTTACGTTTAATTCTTTTTCAATCCAATCAACTTTATTAGTAGCTTTTCTGTTAAATTGTGTGATGTATGGAAGTAGAATTGCGTTAGCAAGTCCGTGAGTAATTCCAAATTCTCCACCAATTTTGTGTGCTAATGAGTGAACTAAACCAAGTGAAGCTGATGTAAATGCGATACCTGCCATTGTTGATGCATTATGCATTTTTTCACGAGCTTCCATGTCGTCTGGATTTTCGCAAGCTTTTGGTAAATATTCAAATACCAATTTCAATGCGTGAATTGCAAGTGCGTCAGTATAATCGTTAGCGATATTAGATACTAATGCTTCTGTAGCGTGTGCTACAACGTCCATACCAGTATTTGCTGTAACTGATTTTGGCATCTTAGATGGTAGAACAGGATCTACTATAGCGATGTCTGGAACAATGTGATCAGATACTAATGGATATTTGATGTGTTTTTCAGTATCAGTGATAACTGAGAATGCAGTAATTTCACTTGCAGTACCTGAAGTTGATGGGATACCAACGAATTTTGCTTTTTTACGAAGTTCTGGAAGAGATCCTGGTTCAATGATATCTTCGAATTTTAATTCAGGATGTTCATAAAAAGCCCACATACATTTTGCAGCGTCCATTGCAGAACCGCCACCTAATGCGATTATCCAATCTGGTTGGAATTCTTGCATTTTCTTAGCGCCTTCTTCAACAGTTTTAACTGATGGATTTTCTTCAACGCCATCAAAAACGCATACTTCCATATTTGCGTTCTTCAATTCTTCACAAGCTCTATCTACGAAACCGTTTTTCTTCATAGAATTTCCACCTGTAACAATAATTGCTTTCTTACCTTTCAATTCACTTAATTTTGAAAAAGTTCCTTCTCCGAAATAAATGAAACCTGGAATATGAAGTACTCCGTTTGCCATAATAAATCACTCCTTTTGTAAGTTGTACAAAAACAATATGTTTCTGCTATAATAATATTATAACAATATTTGAATCGTTTAGTCAAATAAAAAACAAAATATTTAACAGATAAATAGTATCATGTTAAAGTATTTTATCTTGATGAATAACAACGATATTTTAAAACGTAGTTTTATATTTTGGAAAGCGTTTCACAAAAAATTGGACAAATAAATAAGGAGAGTAAAATGTCAGAAGAAAACAAAACGAAAAATGTAAAAAAGAAAATATGGATAATATTGATAGTTGTGCTTATTTTCTTGGCATCGTGCAGTGCATTGGTTTTCAAATCTGCAGGATTTCAAAGATTTAAGAAAAACGTAAAAAGCGAGTACAGCGGTGGAATCAAAAGAGAAATCATAATTTACAACGCAGAAGGAAAAGAAATTTTCAAAAAAGAAGGAAAATTCGATTTTACTTACGATGACAAATGCATTGAATACATCGACACGCAAACTAATTTAAAACACAACGTGTTTGCGGGAGACAATTCAACGGTAATTATTAATGAATTAAAATAATGAACACAAAAAAGGTAGCCGTGATGGCTACCTTTTTTGATGGTGGAGATGAGGAGAATCGAACTCCTGTCCAAAAATATATCCCTAAGAACTTCTCCGAGTGCAGTCAATTAATTTTTATTCGTCGATCAAAATTTAACTGACAAAACTATGATCGATATATCCTCTTAAATAATCTCATATACCAGAGGAAAATATACGAGATGTTCCTGCTCGTTAGTTGAGATTCAAAAAGAAAACGCAGGACGATTTTCTAGTTTTTGAATCGGCCGCCGTTATTAGGCAGCTAATGCGAAGTTATTATCTTCAGCGTTTATATTTAGTTGTCCTTTTTTTACGTTTGTAGACGAAAACGACTCGCTATTCAAACTTCAATATCCCTGTCGAAACCAAGACATCCCCATATTTTTACAACTATATTTTACCATAAAATGTGTAATTCTTCAAATAATTGATAAATATATGAACATATTATAAAATGTAGGTAATAATATATTTGGAGGTTTTTATGAAAATAGCAATAGCAGCCGATCACGGTGGATTTGAATTAAAAGATTCAATGGTTGAATATATAAAAAGTTTGGGAAATGAAGTTTTGGATTTGGGAACAAATTCAGCTGATTCAGTAGATTATCCAGATTATGCAAAGAAAGTTTGCGAAGAAATCCAAAAAGGAAATTCTCATTTGGGAATTTTGATTTGTGGAACAGGTATTGGCATGAGCTTGGCTGCGAACAAATTCGAAGGAATAAGAGCGGCTTGTGTGTCTGATGTGTATAGTGCGAAAATGAGCAGAAACCACAATAATGCAAATGTGCTTTGCATCGGAGCGCGTGTAATTGGAGATGAGGTTGCTAAACTTATCATCAAAACTTTCTTGGAAAATGAATTCGAAGCTGGTCGTCACCAAAGAAGAGTGGACAAGATAATGGCTTTCGAAAAAGAAAACAAGGGATTATAAAATGTCAAAAAAAGCTTTAATTATTGACGGCTCATCTCTTTTATTCAGAGGTTTTTATGCTATCAGAGATTTGACAACAAAAGATGGAATTCACACTAATGGTGTGTTTGGATTTATGAATATGTATTATTCTGTTATGGGAAAAATTAATCCAGATCTTGTAGTTGTGTGTTTTGATAGAAAAGAACCGACTTTCAGACACGAAAAATATTCTGAATACAAGGGCAATCGTCAAGAAACTCCGGAAGAATTAATCGGCCAATTCGATATGTTAAAAGAATTGTTGAAAGCGATGGGGGTTTCATACATTGATTTGAAAGGATATGAAGCAGACGACATCGCAGGAACATTGGCAAAACAAGCTTCATCAAAAGATTACGATGTGTATTTGTTGACTGGTGACAAGGATTATTTGCAACTTATTGACGACAACACAAAAGTTGTCCTTACAAAAAGAGGAATCACTGAAACAAAAATCTACGATGTAGATGCTTTGAAAGAAGAATACGGAATTACGCCTAAACAAATGATTGATTTGAAAGGTTTGATGGGAGATAAATCGGACAATATTCCCGGAATTGATGGCGTTGGAGAAAAGACTGCACTTAAATACATTCAAAAATACGGAAGTATTGAAGGATTGTACGAGCATGTCGATGAAATTTCCGGCAAGAAAACTAAGCAAAAAGTCATTGATGGAGAAGACATTGCATATTTGAGTAGAGAACTTGGAACGATTAATACAGATGTTCCCGAAGATTTAATGGGATTTGGAATCGAGGATTGTACTATAAAAGAAGCTGACAATGATCATTTGATTGAAGTCCTTACTAAACTTGAATTCAACAGTTTTATCAAAAAACTTCCAAACGAAGAATCTAATGAAAAGTTTGAATATGAAAACTTAGATGAAAAAGTAGATGAAATTAAAGCTTATATTAAAGAGAACAAAAAGTTTACTTTTGCATTGTTCAATGATGATTATTATGTGGACAATGAGCCTGTGATTTTTGCTATTTACACTGACAAGGTGTATATTACAAGAAACGTAGATCTTGTAGAATCATTCAAGGAAGAATTCGAATCGAAAGATATCAACAAGCTTTCATTTGATATCAAACCATGTATTTATCATTTGATGCGATATGGTATCGACATTTCGTACAATTACGATGATGTTGTAATCATTGAATATTTGCTCGATCCATCCAAGACAAGTTATAGCATGGAAAGATCTGACCCGAAAGTTATCGGATATGATTTCAAGCCGCTTGAAGATATTACAGGAAAAGGCAAATCCAAGAAGACTATTTTGGAATCTGACGAGAAAGAAATCGACAATTACGTTGTGAAATACATGATGTTCACGAACAAATTGTACGAAAAGATTTCAGAAATAGAAGAAGATATGATGCATCTGTACAGAGATGTTGAAATTCCTTTGATAAAAGTTTTGTGTGACATGGAATTTACGGGAGTTTGTGTCAAGAAAGAAACTTTGGTCGAGATGGGAGAACTTTTCGAAGATGAGATAAAATCAATCGAAAAAAGTGTTGAAGAACTTATCGGAAAGAAAATCAACATCAACTCATCAAAGCAATTGGCAGAAGTGTTGTTTGAAGATTTAGAGCTTCCTGTGATAAAGAAGAACAAAACGGGCCCATCGACAGACCAAGAAGTTTTGGAAGCTTTAAGTGGAAGACACGAAATCATCGACTACATTTTAAGATACCGAACAATTACGAAACTCAAAACAACATATATCGACGGAATGGTGGATTTAATCAAAAAAGACGGTAAAATTCACACGACTTTCCAACAAACTATCGCACAAACTGGAAGAATTAGCTCTACTAATCCTAACTTGCAAAATATTCCTATAAGAACTGAAGAAGGAAGATTAATTAGAAAAGCATTTGTTCCAAGCGGAGGAAATTTGTTGTTGGATGCGGATTATTCCCAAATAGAGCTTAGAGTGTTGGCTGATTTGGCAAATGATGAGGTTATGCTTGATGCATTCAAGCACGGTGCAGACATTCACAGAAAAACTGCCAGCGAAGTGTTCAAGGTTGATTTTGACAAAGTAACATCACTTCAAAGATCCAACGCAAAGGCTGTAAACTTCGGCATTGTTTACGGAATCGGAGATTATTCTTTGAGTAAAGATTTGCATATAACTAGAAAAGAAGCTAAGGAATACATCGAAAATTATTTGGACACTTACAAAGGTATCAAACAATACATGGAAGATATAGTTGCAATTGGCAAGGAAAAAGGCTACGTTGAAACTATTATGAACAGAAGAAGATACATTCCAGAATTGAAATCCAAAAACTACAATGTTAGAAGTTTTGGGGAACGTGTGGCACTTAATACGCCAATCCAAGGATCAGCAGCGGATATCATCAAAGTCGCAATGGTCAAATTCTACAATAGATTGAACGAAGAAAAACTTAAAGCAAAATTGATTTTGCAGGTTCACGATGAGCTTATTGTTGATTGTCCAAAAGACGAACGAGAAAAAGTTCTTGAAATAATGAAAGATGTCATGACGCATGCTGTTGATTTGAAGGTCGATATGAAGATAGACGTAAACAGTGCAGATAATTGGTATGATGCAAAATAAAAAAATCATCGTAGTTTGTGGAAATATCGCAAGTGGGAAAAGCACGGTGTGCAGAAGAATAAGAGAAAAAGGCTTTGTTGTCATAGATTTGGATGAGATTACTCGCCAAATCTATGAGCAAGGTACAGATCTTTATTACAAGCTTATTGATGAGTTTGGAAAAGGAATTTTAGATGAAAATTCTAACATAGATAGAAAAAAACTTTCTAAAATTGTATTTAATTCAAAAACATTATTAAAAAAGCTTGAAGAATTGACACATACTGATATAATATTAAGAGTGGTAAAAAGAATTAAGAAGGAAAAGTCTGATTTGATTTTTCTAGAAATTTCTATGTATTTGGAAAGCAAAAATTTGGTTGACAAATATATCAACGTCGATGAAGATTGGGTAGTTGTAGCTGATAGGGATATTAGAATTCAAAGAATAATTGATAGAAACAACTTTGATTACGATACTGCGGTTACAAGAATTAATTCTCAGCTAGATTATGAGAAAAAAATTAGTGAATTTGACGAAGTTATTGTAAACAACACGACTGAATCAGATTTAATACTCAAGGTTGACGAACTAATAGATAGGAAAAAATTATGAAATTTATTAAAAGATTTTTAATCACGATTATTTCGATTATTGTGATTGTGTTTTTAGTTGGATTTGGCGTGAGCGCTTATTCTACAGTGACAAGGCCAGTTAAATATGTCGATTTAGTTAATACATACTCAAAAGAATACAACGTTGATCCACTTTTGGTTATGAGTGTCATTAAAGTTGAATCTAACTTTGATCCAAGTGTAAAATCAAAAGCTGGAGCTTTGGGGCTTATGCAATTGATGCCAGACACTGCTGAAAGTATTAACAATATGAGAAATACTCACTTTACAGTGGATGATTTGAAAAAACCTGACAAAAACATTGAGATGGGTACTGCATATTTATCGTACTTGTTGCATCATTTCAAAAACCACGATTTGGCGATTGCAGCTTACAATGGTGGGATAGGAAATGTAAAAGAATGGTTGTCGAACGAATCTTTTTCAAAAGATGGTCAAACTTTAGACGATATTCCATCTTCTGAGACGAAATACTACGTTGTAAAGGTTGAAAACCAATACAATATTTACAAAATTTTCTACGAAGATACTAAGCTAGAAGAAAATATGCACAAAAGTTTCAAAGTTTGGGCGAAAAACTACATTAAATTAATCAAAAATATTATTAACAAATATTAAAAGGCCTTTTCATAAAGGTCTTTATCACGCAGGGGTGGTGGAATGGTAGACACGCTGTCTTGAGGGGGCAGTGGGAGTAATCCCGTAAGAGTTCAAGTCTCTTTCTCTGCACCATTTTTTATTTTATTAAAGGGGTGAAAAAATGAGTTTAGAAAATCTGACTTTTAAGGGCGGATTTCACATGGATGATCATAAATCCTACACTCAAAATTGTCCTTTAGATACAAATTTTGAACCTAAAATGGTTTATATTCCATTGCATCAACATATTGGTGCGCCTTGTACACCTATAGTAAAAGTAGGCGACGAGGTTAAAGTGGGTCAAAAAATTGGTGAATCTAAAGCGACTATTTCAGCGCCTGTTCACAGTTCAGTTAGTGGAAAGGTTATGAAAATTGAGCAAATGGTATTGTCAAATGGTCAAAAAGGTGAAGTCGTAGTAATCGAATCAGACGGTTTAAACGAGTTAGGATACACTGAAACAAATGATGATTTTACACAATTATCAAAAGAAGTTATCCTAGAGAGAATAAAAGAAGCTGGTATAGTAGGTTTGGGTGGAGCAGGATTCCCTACACATCTTAAGATGAATAAAAAACCCGATGTAAAAATCGAGCAAGTTATCTTAAACGGGGCAGAATGTGAACCTTATTTAACTAGTGACCAACTTAACATGGAATTATATCCTCAAAAAGCTATCGGTGGATTGAAAATTATCATGAAATTGATGGATTGCGACAAAGGATACATAGGGGTTGAGGATAACAAACAAAAAGCTATCGGAATTTTGAAAAATGCCTCAAAGGATGAGAAAAATATTTCGATTTGCTCTGTTAAAACAAAATACCCACAAGGGGACGAAAGAAGACTTATCAATGCAATTACTGGTAAGAAGATTTCGAAAGCTCAAAGATCAAACGAAAGAGGAGTTCAAGGATTGAATATTTCAAGTGCTATGGCAATTTACGACGCTGTAGTTCACAGTATTCCTTTGACTCATAGAATTGTGACAATGACAGGTTCAGCTATCAAAGAACCTAAAAATATATACGTTCCAGTAGGTACTAAATTCAAAGATTTAGTAGATTATTGCGACGGATTCAAAGAAACACCATATAAGATTGTAGTTGGTGGACCTATGATGGGTGCTTGCCAATACAATTTGGAAGCTCCAACTGTTAAAACAACAGGTGGAATTATTTGCATGAACGAAAAAGATGCAACTCTTGCTTCTCCAGAACCTTGTATTAAATGTGCTAAGTGCGTGGATGTATGTCCTATCGGCTTATTACCATTATTCTTACAGTTAAAATCATTGAATGGTGATTTTGAAGGAGCAGAAAAAATGCATTTGAATGATTGTATCGAATGTGGTACTTGCAGCTATATTTGTCCATCAAACAGACCATTAGTTGAAGCAATTGTACACGCAAAGACTCAATTAAAAGCACAACAAAGGAAAAGGGGATAGTCTATGGAAAATAAAGAAATTATACAAAAAGAATACGACTTATCTCATTTAATCGTAGAAGCTGCTCCTCATCAAAGAAGTGCAGTATCTATTCAAAGAATTATGCTTGATGTTATCATCGCTTTAATTCCTGCTTTGATAGTGAGTGTTTACGAATTCGGAATGAGAAGTTTAGTTTTGGTATTGGCAGCAGTTGCAGCTTGCGTTTTATCAGAATACTGTTATCAAAAAATAATGAAACAACCTTCCACAATTAGCGATTTATCAGCTGTTGTAACAGGTATGCTTTTGGCTTACAACGTTCCAGTTACTTTGCCAATTCCAATGATCATCATAGGATCAGTATTTTCAATCATAATTGTAAAACAATTATTTGGAGGAATTGGTTCAAACTTCATGAACCCTGCATTAGCAGGACGTGCTTTCTTGATGGCAAGTTGGGCACAAGCAATGAGTAACTACACTGCTCCACTAACACAAAAAGCAGTGGACGCTGAAAGTTATGCGACAGTTTTATCAGGTGGTCAACCAGTTGGTTTTATGAATGCCATCATAGGACACATGGGTGGTACAATCGGGGAAGTAAGTGCAATAGCATTACTTATCGGTGTAGCTTATCTATTATACAGAAGAGTAATCAATCTTAGAATTCCATTAGTTTACATCGCAACAACATTTGTTACATTACTTGTTTGCGGCGTGGGAATTCAAGATGCTTGCATGAACATATTTATTGGTGGTTTAATCTTGGGTGCATTCTACATGGCTACAGATTATTCAACTAGTCCAGTTACTCCAAAAGGACAAATTATATTTGCTATTGGTTGTGGTTTCTTTACAGCTATCATAAGACAATTTGGTAACCTTCCAGAAGGTGTATCTTATGCGATAATCTTTATGAACTGTGCAGTACCATTTATCGATCAATATACAGTTCCAACACCAATTGGTAGAGGAGGTAAACAAGGAATATGAGAAGTTCAATAAATTTAGCTATTAGATTGTTTATAATCACAGCAATTAGTGCGGTTGTACTTGCATTTGCAAACCAAGTTACAGAACCGATTATCGAAGCTAAAAGATTAGAAAATTATCAAAAATCTTTGAAGGTAGCTTTTCCTGATGCAGAATCTTTTAAACCGCTTGATGAAGCAAAAATCAAAGATTTGAAAGCAAAAGACGAAAACTTAGATGACGTACAAGAAGCTATCAAAGGTGGCAAACCAGTAGGTCATGTATATAAAGCAATAGGCGTTGGCGGATATTCAGGAAATGTTGTTTTCGTATTTGGTGTAAACAATGAAAATAAAATCGTAGGATATTCAATTCTTGAATCACAAGAAACTCCAGGAATTGGAAGTAGAATTGGGGATCCAGAATTCGTAGATTCAGTTATTGGAAAATCTATGGAAAAAGAAATAGCAGCTGTGAAAAAACCACAAGCTGACAACGAAATTCAAGCTTTAAGTGGTGCAACTTATTCCACTACAGCAGCCAAAAACGCATTGAACGTAGCTCAAAAAGCTAATGCGGGATTAAAATAGGAGGGAAATTATGGAAAAAGGTAAAGCGGCTAAAGTTTTCAAAAGCAGCATTCTTAAGAACAACCCAGTTTTAATCCAATTGGTAGGTTTGTGTTCTGTACTTGGTGTATCTACATCAGTAGAAAACGCAATTGGTATGACTGCGGCGTTCACATTCGTTTTGATTTGTTCAAACATAGTAATATCATTACTTAGAAATTTTATTCCGGATAAAGTAAGAATTCCGGCATATATCGTTGTAATCGCAACATTCGTAACATTAGTTTCAATGATACTTGAAGCATTTGTTCCAGCATTATACAGTTCATTGGGAGCATTCGTTCCTCTAATCGTAGTAAACTGTATAATCTTAGCTAGAGCCGAATCTTTCGCATCTAAAAATGGTGTATTTTTATCATTATTAGATGGTATCTCAAATGGTTTGGGATATGGAGTTGTAATCATATTGGTTGCATTCATCAGAGAGTTATTAGGCTCAGGAAAAATCTTAGGAAAACTTGTAATAGGAAATATTCCACCAATTGGTATCATGTCAGCAGCTCCAGGAGCATTTATGGTACTTGGAATATTGTTAGCTACTTACAATTATTTCTTATCAAGACAAGAAAGAAAGAAGAACAATATGAGAGGTGAAGACTAATGTTAGCAAATGTATTTAAAATAATAGTTCTTTACTTATTAGTAAACAACTACGTATTTGGTCAATTCTTAGGACTTTGCCCATTGATAGGTGTATCTTCAAAAACAGAAACAGCTATTGGTATGGGTATGGCAGTATTCTTCGTTATCACAATAGCATCTGTCGTAACTTACGTTCTACAAATTCAAATACTAGAAAGATTTCACATTGAATACTTACAAACGATAGTGTTCATATTGGTTATTGCGACATTGGTACAATTCGTAGAAATGGCATTAAAGAAAATGAGTCCAAACTTGTACTCCGCACTTGGTGTGTTCTTGCCTCTTATAACTACAAACTGTATAGTATTGGGTGTTGCATTAGCAAACGTAAAAGAAAAATACAACTTAATTGAAACATTAGCAAGTGCTATCGGTGCTTCACTAGGTTTCATTTTAGCGATAACTTTATTAGCTGCAATCAGAGAAAGAATCGCAATGAACAAAAATATTCCTGAAAGTTTTAAAGGTGTACCAATCGCATTTATTACTATTGGATTAATGGCGATGACATTCTTCGGATTCGGCGGATTGGTATAGGAGGTAATAAATGACAATTTTAACTCCATTTATAATCTTGGGAGCACTAGGAATTTTATTTGCATTGCTTTTGGGTTTTGCATCTAAAAAATTCGAAGTTCAAGTTGATAGAAGAGTACTTAAAGTAAGAGAAATGTTACCGGGCGCAAACTGTGGTGCCTGTGGATTTCCAGGTTGCGACGGACTTGCAGATGCCATCGTAAACAAAGGAGCACCTTGTAATTCTTGTCCAGTTGGTGGAAAAGAAACTGCCGAAAAACTAGCAGCATTCATGGGAGCTGACGCAGTGGATTCTGCAAAGCAAGTTGCATGTGTAATGTGCCAAGGAACTCCAGAATACGCTACTGAAAAATTCAAATACAAAGGTATTATGGATTGTAGAGTTAACCACAATCTTCAAGGTGGAAGCAAAACTTGTCCAGACGGATGTTTGGGTTGCGGAACTTGTGTAGATGTGTGTGACTTCGATGCGATTCACATTGTAAATGGCATTGCATTAGTAGACAAAGAAAAATGTACATCTTGTAAAAAATGTATTGAAATTTGTCCAAGAAATATTATTAAACTTGTTGACTATGATCAAGACGTTTATGTAAGATGTAACAGTCACGATAAAGGTAAAGATGTAAGACAATACTGTAAAGTTGGATGTATTGCTTGTGGAATTTGCGCTAAGATGTGTCCAGACGGATTCAGCGTTGAAGATAACTTAGCTCACTTCAACAATGCTGAAGGATTAGATCCAGAACAAGTTCAAAAAGCAGTAGACAAATGTCCTACAAAAGCTATTTATCCAGGACTAAAAATAAAAGAAGAACAAGCTAAAGCAAAAGCTCAAGAAGCTGCTGTTAAAGAAGCTTAATATTTTACAGACCGTAAATTTTACGGTCTGTTTTTTTGAGATTAATTATTATAAATTTAACGAATAAAAATAACGCAACAATAAAATTGAAAATAAAATTTAATTAAAAGTTTAAAATAAAAAAGTATCGGGTATAATTTTAAGAAGCTAAAATCTATTTGGCTAATAAAAATTAAGGAGCAAAGTATGGGAGAATATTTAGTTTTCATAGGAATATTAATTATTGTCGTTGGATTCGCACTAAAACTAGATGTTTTGGGAATAGTTCTCTTGGCAGGTCTTGTTACAGGTCTTGCAGGAGGTCTCGGATTAACAGGCACTTTGAAAATTATGGGAGAGGGATTTGTCAATAATAGACTTATGAGTTTGTTTTTGATTTCATTCCCTGTTATCGCTATTATGGAACGATACGGACTAAAGGAAAAGGCTAGAGATTTTATATCGAAATTTAAAATGGCTAGTGCAGCGTCTGTTTTATGGATTTACTTATTCATTAGATGGGTAGCAGCTGCTTTTTCTTTAAGACTTGGTGGACACGTTCAATTTATACGTCCATTGATTTTACCGATGGCTGAAGGTGCTGCAAGAAAGAAAGTTGATTTGACTGAAGTTAGACTTGATGAATTAAAAGGTCTTGCTGCTGCTGTAGAAAACTATGGTAACTTCTACGGACAAAATATATTTCCATTGGCATCTGGTGTGCTTTTGATGCAAACTACTTTAAAAGATGCAGGATTCCCATTGGATACGGCAGAAATAGCAAAATGGTCTATATTTGCAGGTGTTAGTATGTTGATTATTGCACTTATACAATGTGCTGTTTTTGAAATGAAACTTAGAAAGGATATGAAAAATGCTTGATTTTTTTGTAGATAATAAAATAGCTCTTGATGAGATAGCATACATCTTATGTGGAATTATCTGCATAATGACTGGTATCCGTGCAAGACTCAACAAAGAAGCAAAGATAGGTACAATGCTTTTCTGGATATTACTTGGAGTATTGTTTGCTGGTGGAGGATTCTTGGTAAGGAATGTAGAATCTGGTGGAATAATTGTAGGTGTTATACTTTTATTCTTAGGAGTTCTATCAATTGCAAATCAAATCAAGCCAGCAGAATTTAAAGAACTAACAGAAGAAGAAAGAGAGAAAAATGCTGAAAAAGTTGGAGGTAAGATTTTTATTCCAGCTTTAGTAATGGGAATTAGTGCGATGCTTCTATCGCAATTGAAATCATTTAAGATTCCGTTGAAAAACACAGAAGGAATATTCTCATTGTCGGCTGCACAAGTTCTTACTATTTCATCATTATTGGCTTTGATTATTGCGATTATTATCGCAAAACCAAAAGCAAAAGAAACTGCAGAAGACACTACAAAAATGCTGATGCAAGTTGGATCTTCATCATTACTACCACAATTATTAGGTGGTTTGGGAGTTATATTTGCATCTGCTGGGGTAGGTAAGCTAATAGGTAGCTTGGCTGTTGGAATTGTAGGCGATGCGGGATTATTTGCAGCAGCTGTTGCATATATTGTTGGAATGGTTGTATTTACGATGATAATGGGTAATGCATTCGCTGCATTTACTGTTATTACTCTAGGAATTGGTGTTCCATTATTGATGGCAAAAGGAGCAAATCCTGCTGTTGTAGCATCACTTGGTATGACTGCTGGATACTGCGGTACTTTGATTACACCAATGGCGGCAAACTTTAACATAGTTCCAGCTGCAATCTTAGAGATGAAAGATAAAAACGGAGTTATTAAAGCACAACTTCCTGTTGCTTTAGCTCTAGTAGTTGTTCATGTTGTATTATTAATGATATTAGCATTTTAGGAGGTAAATTTATGAAAATTTTAGTTTCTGGATTTGATCCATTTGGCGGAGAAAAAATTAACCCTGCAATTGAATCAGTTAAGCTGTTACCTGATTCAATTAAAGGAAATGAAATAATCAAAATAGAAATTCCTACAGTTATTGGGAAAAGCGTAGATAAATTAAAAGAAAAGATAAAAGAAGTTAAACCAGATGTTGTAATATCAGTTGGACAAGCTGGTGGACGTGAAGACATCACTGTAGAGAGAGTTGCAATCAACGTTGACGATTGTAGAATTAAAGATAACGAAGGAAACCAACCAATCGACGAAAAAATCGCCGAAGATGGACCTGATGCATATTTGTTGACTCTACCAATAAAGGCAATGGTTGAAAATATTAAATCGGCAAACATTCCAGCATCTGTGTCAAACACTGCAGGAACATTCATCTGTAATCATGTTGCATATGGAATGGCTCATGTAAGAGCTACTGAATATCCTAATATGAGAACTGGATTTATTCACATTCCATTCTTACCAGAACAAGTTTTAGATAAACCACACACTGCTTCAATGAACTTGGATACAATTGCAAAAGCATTGGAAAAAGCAATTGAAGCCGTAATAGACAATGATGAAGACATCAAAGTTACAGGTGGAAAAACTCATTAAAAAATTGATTTAAAAAAATCATTAAGAGATTAAATCGAAGAACTTCGAAACATTTAAAGTTTCGAGGTTCTTTTTAATTGCAAATGAATTTTCATTTTTGTTTAATCTTGAAAAGATACACGATAAAATGATAAACTATAAGGTAGTTTAAAGGAGAAATTTATGACTAAATACGATAAAATTTTGATTGGATTTTTGTTGTGTTTTTCAGCTGTATTGTTTGTGATTTTAAATTATAATAACGTAAACTCACAAGACAAATACGTTTCAATTCAAGTGAATGGAAAAGAAATCAAACAAATTACACTTCCAATCGATCATTATGATTACAAGATTGATAATAAATACGGTCACAATATTGTTCATATTCATGGATACAGCGTTTCAATTACTGAATCCGATTGTCCGGACAAGTTGTGCATGCTAAAAGGAAAGATAGATAAACCAGGGGATGTTATTGTTTGTTTGCCGAACAAATTAGTTGTAGAAATTAAGGCTAACAAGCAAAACAAAGATGATATTGATGTGGTGAATTATTGATGAAAAGATTACATATTCCTATTTTAACGGCAGTTGCATTGGTAGTAAGCTTGATTGAGTCGATGATTCCACTTCCAATCGTAATGCCTGGAGCAAAACTTGGGCTCAGCAACATTGTAATATTGACATGCTTAATTGTTTTTGGATTTAGAGATTCTCTTGTAATAGGAATCTTAAAATCATTTTTACTAATGCTAATCACAGGGGCAGTTATAAGCTTTTTCTATTCATTGGCAGGAGCTGTAAGTTCACTTGTTGTGATGTATTTGGTCAACAAATATTTGAGAAAATATTTTTCGCTGATTGGCGTCAGCTTGTTTGGAGCTTTTACTCATAACTTATCGCAAGTTTTGGTGTGTGCAATTATGCTGAACAATCTTAGAATTTTGGTTTATTTGCCAATTTTGGTGTTTTTGAGTATATTTACAGGTGTATTTGTTGGACTTACTTCAAATTACCTAACAAATGCACTTTCTAAGCAAAAAAATTATTTGTTTAATAATAGGAGATAACAATGAGAGTTAAGGAAATGAATGAGTCCCTAAGACCCAGAGAAAAAATGAAAATCAATGGTATTTCTTCAATGAGCGATGAAGAATTGATGCAAATCATCTTGAAGACTGGAATAAAAGAAGAAGGAGTGGAAATTCTCTCGAAGAGAGTCATTGATTATATTAACGAAAATGATTACAAGGATTTGTGCGTTGAGGAATTGATGAAAATAAAGGGAATTGGGATGGCAAAGGCTACATCAATCTTGGCTGGAATCGAGATAGGAAGAAGACTTGCTTTGAGAAAAGCGATGGATAGTTTCAGTCTGAATGATCCAGATAGCGTTGCAGAGATTTTTTGTAACGAGATTGGAAGTTGCGATGTGGAAAACTTCTATGCACTACTTCTCGATACAAAAAATAGAATTATTTCCAAAGAACTTATCAGCAAGGGCACTATCAATCAATCTATTGTTCATCCAAGAGAAGTTTTTAAATCTGCTATTAAAAAGGGAGCGAATTCGATTATTTTGGTACACAATCATCCGTCAGGCTCTCTTATTCCATCAAATGCAGATATTGAAGTTACGAAAAGATTGGATAAGGTAGGAGATTTGGTAGGAATACAAGTGTTAGATCATATTATTGTTAGCTCAAACGATAGTCTGAGTATGAGGAAAGGAATGTATTTTTAAATGAAATTATTTAAATTTCAACAAGAGGGTTTGGGAATTGATTTGGGAACTTCTAATTCCATTATTTCCGATGAAAATGGGAAAATAATAATCAACGAACCTAGCGTTGTTGCTATAGATATAAATAATTATGATATTGTCGCTGTGGGGACTGAAGCGAAAAGTATGATTGGCAAAACTCCAGACAATATCGTGGCAATCAGTCCGATTGAAAACGGAGTTATAGCTGATTTTGAATCCACTGTTAGCATGCTTTCATATTTTATTAAAAAAGCGAGACCAAATTTTTCGGTTTTCCAACCGGAAGTCTGCGTATCGGTGTCTGCATCTTTGACAGATGTTGAGAGAAGAAGCGTGGAAGATTTGGCGTTAAATGCTGGAGCGAGAAGTGTGAAATTAGTTGAAGAAAACATCGCATCTCTAAAAGGATTGGGTGTCGATGTAGATGAACCAACGGGACATATTATTTTAAATATTGGTGCAGGTACAATCGAAGCTTCCGTAATTAGCTTAGGTGGAATTGTGACAAGTTACTGTATAAAAAGCGGTGGCGAAGATATTGACCAAGAAATCAAACAAATTTTGAAGAAAAAATTTGGAGTTAACATCGGCATTTCAACAGCAGAAGCGATTAAGTTTAAGATTGCGACGTTGAATTCGGACAGGGAAAACAACACGATGATTGTCGGGGGAACTGATGTGATATCTACGATGCCAAAATCTGTTGAGATTAGAGCGAAGGATATTACACCGGCGATTGTGCCGATAGCAGATATGTGCATTGAAGCTTTGAGAAAAGTGTTGGAGAAAACTCCGCCAGATATCGCAAACGACATTATTGCAGAAGGAATCTACATTGTAGGTGGAGTAAGCCTTATAGACTACATTCACGAATATATTACAAATGTTTTGGGAATTAAAGTGTTGAAAGTGGATAGTCCGATGGATTGCACGGGAATTGGAATTGGCAAATTCTTAAAGAAGGGAGACAAATAATTGGCTAAGTTTGGATATAATAAAAAGCTTAGAAAACAAGTTTTTTTCTTCGTAGTGACTTTGTTTCTCATATTGACGATTACGATATCAAACCACAACAAAAGCTACATGTCTATCGGAGAAAATGCGATAGGAACAGTGATTACTCCTGTTAACAAAGTGTTTTATGTGATAGGCTCCAAATTCAAAGAATCGGTTCATTATGTTTTTGGAACTAAAAAAATGCGTGAAGATAATAAGAGATTAACTGTGGAAAACGCAAAACTACGAAAAAACGTAGATAATTTGAACAAAGTTATAAGCGATAAGAGATATTTGCAAGAAGAATACGAACTTTTGAGTAAGGATAGAACTATAAAAACAAAAGCTTTCATAACAGGAAAAGATCCCGGAAATATTTTTACTAGATTTAGCATAGATAAGGGTTCGATGGATAAAATAAAAAAAGGTGACATCGTGATTGAGGCTGTTTCTTCAAATGATGGAATCGAGAAAGGTTTGGTTGGAGTTGTAACGGAAGTTGGACTTAACCATAGCAAAGTGGATACTATTATGAACAGCGGAAACAACGTTGGATTTAGGCTTGCAAAAAGCGAAGATGTTGGGATTTTGAACGAAAAAGAAAAAGATATTCTCAAAGGATACATGTACGATTCAAATGCCGATGTAAAAGTTGGAGATGTTTTGACGACATCAGGACTTGGAGGGGTATATCCAAGAGACATCAAAATCGGAGAAGTAACAGAAGTTATCAAAACAAAGGATAATTTCACCAAAATTGTCAAATGCAAATCCCAAATCAACTTCAACAATATGTACCGCGTTCTTATAGTGGATGGACAAGGAGTGAATTAGATGAACAAATTAAAAATATTTTTGATAGTTTTGTTGGACATCATAATCCAAGCGACACTTCTTTCCAGAATTTCAGTGTTCAACGTGTACACGAATATTTCCATACCTATAGTTGTGTTATTGTCCATTGGATTTGGTGCATACACAGGATCATTAAATGGTATGGTAATCGGACTAATTGAAGATGCAATATTCAGCCCAGTTATTGGGGTAAGAGCGTTGATTTATTTTACATCAGGATTTTTGATTGGAAATAGCGAAGCAGGAATTAACAAAGAAGATCCAAGAAGTGGTATGATACTAACATTTTTTACGACTTTGTATTACACTCTTGTTCATTATTTCGTACTCTACATTACAGGAAATGGATTCAATAAAGCTTATTTAAAAGGACCAATTTTAATCGAAATGATTTTAAATGTTCTATTGTATTATGTTTTGTTCAGATTGTTCAAGAAGATATTTAAATTTCCAAAATTTAAGTTTATTTGAGGTACACAATGAAGAAATTTGACAATAAATTTTTGAAAAAACTCGAAAAATACGATAGATTTACGATAATTATTGTGATATTGGCAATAATGATGGCTGTACTTTGTTTGAAATTGATGCATTTGACATTGGTAAAAGGAAGTTATTACAGGGATATTGCCAAAAATAACAGACTTCGTGAAATCAAAATTCCTGCTCCTAGGGGAAATATTTACGACAGAAATGGAGAATTGTTAGCGACGACTAAAAACGTGTATGTTGCTAATTTATACAAAGATCAAATAAAACAAATGAAAATTGACGATAGTAATGATGCGTTGTTGAATTTGTCGAGGATTTTGGAAAAGGATGGTTCGATGAACACCGAAGATTTTCCAATTGCACTGAACGCTTTTACTTACAGAAATACGGATGATTATTTGAAAGAAGATAAATCGCCATTGGACAAAGTGGCATCAATTGTCATGGATAAAAACATAATGGCAAATCTAATCGACAAGAACTACACTCAAGAAACTAATCAAGGAATTTATAAGAAAACTGTCCTAGATTATTGCTTGAATGCACTTCGTTCAAAAGGTTTGACGTTGAAATTAAATCGTAAAGATAATACAAAGTTTGATACAAATGACAAAGAGACTGTGAAGTTACTAAAAAAACACGGCTTAAAGGAAACTTCAGATGTAAAATCTGCGATTTCTACGATAATACAAAAAGACAAATCCATTATCAGAAAACTTTTGAATGACAGCGTCATTAGATCGATGGTTTACAATGAATTGGAAAAGGAAAATCTTCAAGATAATATCGTTCTGAAAGATATGGAACTGAAAGACAACCAAAAACTTTTGGAGAAAAAAGTTGAAATGATGAAGTTGTCCAACAAAATTGATTTTAAAACAGAAGCTGCTGACGATTTTGTAAATATTGTAAAAGACAATACGATGGTTGAGCTTTTGAAAAAAGTTGATGTAGAAGATGATAAGAAAACTATCGTATTGGAAAAAGCGCTGAACTTACTCAAGAAAAACGGAATACAAACAAACGTTGAGTTTAGTTTGGATGAAAAAGACAAAAAAAATCCACAAGTTAAGGCTAAGTTTGTAACAGAAAGTAAAAAGTCTACAGATCCTTACAAACACGTTGCAGATTTATTGAATTCAAATAATTTGGCCTATAAGTTTATCACAGACGATGATATAAAACTTATTGCTCAGTCGGTAAACACTGAAAACAACATCAATCCTTCGATTAGTGTTAATGATTGGAAATACATTTACGAAAAAAATATGGAAGATTTCTACAAGAGTTATGACAAGGAAATGAATTCTGATGTTAAGCTTTTGTATGAAGAAATTTTGAAGAAAAATAAATGCGAGAAATTTTCTAAGTATGACGCATACAATATTGTAAGCATATACAATCAATTGAAAAACAAAGGGCAAAAAGGATACGAGCCAATTGCTCTAAGTTACAATTTAACAGAGGAATCTGTTAGTAGCATCGAAGAAAAATTCGGAAAAAACCAAGGAATAGAAGTGGCGACTAGACCTGTTAGATATTATCCTAATGGCGAAGAATTAAGTCACGTATTGGGATATATCGGAAAAATTTCTACTGAAAAAGAAATCGAGGAGTATGTCAAACAAAAAGGATACAGCAAGGATTCTTTGATTGGAAAAACAGGAATTGAAGAAAGCAAAGAAGATGCATTGAAAGGACAAGACGGATCATTAAGAGTTATGGTCGACAGTAAAGGAAATAGAACCGAAACTTTGTCTGAGAAAAAAGCAATTCCAGGTGACAATGTGTATTTGAGTATTGATACAAATGTCCAAAGGGTTGCTGAAGAATCTTTGAAAAAATCGATAAAAGCTGTAAGCACTGGTGGAACTTATCAATCTGAATGGGGCGACAAAACTTTAGCTGGATACAAAAATGCAAAAAGTGGTGCGGCAGTTGCAGTAGATGTTGAAACTGGAGAAATACTTGCAATGGCATCATTCCCATCGTACAATCCAAATTTATTTTCAACGGGAATTTCTCAAACGGATTGGGAAAGTTTACAAGCAGAAGACCCAAAAGATCCAATATCTCCGAGACCATTGTACAATATTCCAATGCAAGCAGCGATGCAACCAGGATCTATTTTTAAACTTAACACCTCACTTGCTGCATTAGAAGGAGGGTTTGATCCTTATCACGAAATAAAATGTGGAGGATACGTCGATGTCGGCGGTTCTATATTCGGTTGTTGGATATGGAATGAGCACAAAGGAACTCACGGCAGTGATAATGTAATGAAAGCACTAAGAGATAGTTGTAACTATTATTTCTATTCTCTAGCACTTGGAAAAGATCAAAGACGTTCCAAAGATTTAGGTTATCAATTAAGTATTGATGAATTGGTATCAACTGCGAGAAAACTTGGGCTTGGAAGTAAAACTGGAATTGATATAAATATTCCAGCTGAAAATTCGGGAACTGTTCCAGATCCACAAATAAAAGAAAATAACTTCAAAGCAATATTCAGAAGATTTTTGGAAAAAAATGCAGAAAAATACGTCAAAGAAGGAGAAGTATTTACTCCAAAGGAAATGAAATCAAAAATCGATAAAATAGTTTTACTTGCAGACGACAAGAATCTTCAAACAAGAACAAATATTATAAAAACATTGGATAGTTTGGGATTTGATCCAGAAAAGAAATTGGATGGAGAGAGAAATTCGTTCTCTGATAAAATAAAATTCGATTATTTGAATCAATCAAAATGGAATATCGGCGATATGTTAAACGTTGTAATTGGTCAAGGACAAAACGCATACACGCCACTTCAAATGGCAAGATATATTTCTGCATTTGCAAATAATGGATATTTGAACAAATTATCACTTGTGAATGAAATAAAATCAAATGATAATTCTACATCGCTATTTAAAAATGAAAAGAAAAGCGAAAGAATCAAATTGAAAAATTACGAAAATTTGGAATATATTAGAAAAGGACTTCACTTGGCTACGACTGAAGGATATGAGAAGAACACATTCAGAAACTTTCCGGTTTCTGCAGGAGTGAAGACAGGAACTGCACAAGTAGGCGTTAATCCAGTTACTGGAGAAACTTATGACAACCACGCATGGATGATTGGATTCGCTCCGGTTGAAAATCCAAAAGTTGCAGTGGTAACGGTCATTATGCAAGGTGGAACGAGCACGAACAACGGACCAATGACAAGAGATATCATGGCAGAGGCGTTGAAGTTAAAGCACGATAAAGACAAAAAACAAGAAAATACTGAGAGTGAGAATGATATGTATGAAAACAGTACTCGTTAATTCACAATTACAAAAAAAGGCTTTGTTAATACAAAGCCTTTGTAATTTATTAGACGGAAAAATTTTAATAGTAAATTCAGAAAATTCAAGGCAAATCGAATATGCATTGGGAGTGGAGGATTACTGTGTTTATGACACATTGGATGTGTTGAGTCAGGTTGTTGATTATAAGAAATCCATGATAAAAATCAAAGAAGATAAATATATCATACCTTCAACCATAAAACCAGACAAATATTCTGCTACATTTGATGATTACCAAAATTTATTGGATAAATTAAATGAGTTTGACATTGTAATATTCACAGAAAACATTGGAATAGAATTTGACGAAGAAATAATGTGGGGAAATGAAGAAAAGTCTCTTGCAAAAAAATTATTTCAAATTTCAGATTCCTCATCCAAAAGAAAATCGGATTACAAATACATTGGTAAATTAGAATTCACAAATGAATACGAAAAGAAAATCAATTCTTATTCAGAAGATGTAGATGAAAAACTAACTGAAATTATCCAAAATTACAAACAAGACAAAGAAGCCAAAATCGGATTTTTCGACAGGATATTCAAAAGATGAAATACCTATTTATTGACAAAAACACTTGGGGTTACTACGATGATGAGCTGAAATTATTGGGAGATTACGACAGTGAGCTGGGTAACATTTATGTCGCCAAAATCACAAAATACGACAAGAAACTCGACGCATTTTTTATAGAATACGATAAAAAGAAAACTGGATTTCTCAATAATACATCATTCACACAAGATGTGAAACCTTCAGATGAAATACTGGTTCAAATGACAAAAGAATCTATTGGCGATAAATACCCCAAATTCACAACGAAAATTACGATTGAAACTGAAAATTTGAAATACACAAACGGCGACAAATTAACATTTGAAGGCAAACAAAAATACAAAGATATCGATGATTTCAAACAAAAATATACATTCACAGGAATTGTGGGAGAAAATTTCTTCAAACAAGAAAAAGCACAACAAGAAAAAGAAATGAATTTTATTGTAAATAAATTACGATACATCGAAATAGAGAAGAAATTTCTACCAATTCCGAAACTTTTGTACAAGAAAAATCCTGTAGACAAAATCATTCAAGAAGAAAATGTAGATTATTTGATAACTAATGACAAAATTGTTTACAGACAGTACAAAGAAATTTTAAATGTAAAATTTGATGAAAATTACAATTATAACTATGATAATTTGATAAGTCGTGATATAATAGATAAAAATTCAGAAATAATAAAACTGGATAATAACGCAGAAATTGTCATCCAAAAAACTGAAGCGATGTGGGTTGTGGATGTGAATTCTTCTCAAATGATAATGAGTGAGGATTATTTCCACGAACTGAACACAAAAGCTTTGAAGAAAATCCATCAAATGATTTATTTGAAGAAAATGGTAGGCATGGTTATTGTAGATTGTGTCAGAGAAGATGACAACAAAAAGTTATCAGATTTTATTAAGGATGAATTTTGTGAACCGAATATAAATTTTCATGGATTTAGCAATTTAAATCTATTAGAATTCACAGTAAAACTTGACAAATAAATGAAATTACTGTACAATTATTTGGTGTGTAACCGCTCGAATCGGGTTTTCAAACTTTAAAAGTACCTTGATTTGGCGAGTCTTAAAAATGAGGAGGTGCACTAAATGTTCGCAATTATTAAAACTGGTGGAAAACAATACAAAGTTTCTGAAGGAGATATCATTAAAGTTGAAAAAATCGAAGCTGAAGCAGGCGATAAAATCGAATTTGATCAAGTATTAATGGTAGCTGGAGACGATGTTAAAGTTGGAAGCCCTGTAGTAGAAGGAGCTAAGGTTTCAGCTGAAGTTTTGGATCAAAAGAAAGACAAGAAAATTGTTATTTTCAAATTCAAAGCTAAGAAAAACTACAGAAAGAAAAAAGGTCACAGACAACCATATACATTAGTTAAAATCGAAAAAATTGATGCTTAATGGTAACTGTCGATATTTTTAGAAAAGACGGAAAAATTGTAAAAGTCAAATCAACAGGTCACGCTGATCATGGATCCTATGGAAATGATGTTGTGTGCAGTGCTATCAGTGTTTATCTGATTAATACTGTGAACACATTTACTGAAATACTTAAGCTTGGCTGTGATAAGTTGAAATTTCATTTTGAAAGCGGAGATGCTTCATTTGAAATAAATTATGACTTACTAAATGAGACTGAAATGATTCAGGTGGATATTTTGATGAAATCATTAATATTCGCGCTTGAATCAATACGAAACGAAAATATAAAACACTTGAAAATTAACTATCGGGAGGTGTAATGATGATAAAATTAGATTTACAATTATTCTCTAGTAAAAAGGGAGTAAGTTCTACTAAGAACGGTCGTGATTCCGAATCCAAAAGATTAGGAACTAAAAAAGGTGACGGCCAATACGTTCTAGCTGGTAACATATTAGTTAGACAAAGAGGAACAAAAATACATCCAGGCAACAATGTTGGAAAGGGTGGAGACGATACACTTTTCACTAAAATTGACGGAGTAGTTAAGTTCGAAAGAATTGGTAAAAACAGAAAGCAAGTTTCTGTATATCCAAAAGAAGCTTAATTTTTTAGCAACACCTTTGTTATGATTATAAATCGGATTTCCTTTTTATAATCGTAAGGTGTTGCTTTTTTAGTGGAAAATAATGTAAACTTACAAGTATAGTGGGCATTAATAAAGAGGTGAAAAATGTTTATAGATGTAGCAAAGATAGAACTTAAAGCTGGAAAAGGTGGAGACGGTTCTGTTGCATTTAGAAGAGAAAAATACGAACCATCAGGTGGCCCTGCAGGTGGCGACGGCGGAGATGGCGGTAGTATTATAATTGTCGGAGACAAAAACATTAAAACTTTGATGGATTACAGTTACAGATCCATTTACAAAGCTGAAAGTGGCGGCGACGGCAGAAATAAAAAACAATTTGGTAAAAAAGGTGAAGATTTAATTTTAAAAGTTCCAGTTGGGACTTTGGTTAAAGATTACGATACAGATACGGTTATCTACGATGTAAAACACGATAAGGAAGAGTTTGTAATTTGCAAAGGTGGCAAAGGCGGAAAGGGAAATGTTCATTTCAAATCATCTATAAGACAAGCACCAAGATTTGCAGAGCCTGGAGAAAAAGGCGAAGAAAAAACAATTAAGTTAGAATTGAAACTTCTAGCTGATGTTGGTTTAATTGGCCTTCCTAACGTTGGGAAATCTACACTGTTGTCTATAATGTCAAATGCAAGACCTAAAATTGCAAATTATCATTTTACAACACTTGAGCCAAATCTTGGAGTATGCAAAGTTGGAGAAAAAAGTTTCGTACTTGCAGATATTCCTGGGTTAATTGAAGGAGCAAGTGAAGGGCTGGGACTTGGTCATGATTTCTTGAAACACATTGAAAGAACTAAAATTTTAGTTCACGTGCTGGATATTTCTGGAAGTGAAGGCAGAAATCCAATCGAAGATTTTGAACTTATCAATAGTGAATTGTCTTCATACAATATCAAATTGAACGATAAAAAAATGCTTGTGGTTTTGAATAAAACAGACCTAGGAGCAGAAGATAATATAAAAGAATTTAGAGAAAAATACTCTGACAAAGTTGATGAAATTGTAGAAATAAGTGCTGCTACAACTGAGAATGTAGACAAGCTTATGTATTTGATTGCGGATACTTTGGACAGTATAGAAGATGATTATTCTACATTGGACGAACAATACGTTTACTTTGAAGAAGAAAAAGAACCTGATTTCAAAGTTAGAAGAGAAAACGAAAACTACATCGTAGAAGGTCCGTTGATTGAAAACTTAATTTACAGAACAAACTTTGAAGTGTACGAATCTGTTAATCACTTGCAAAAAGTTCTTGAAGACAAGGGAGTTATCCAACAATTAAAAGATCTTGGAATTCAAGATGGAGACAACGTAGTTATCGGTGATGTAGAATTTGATTTTTACGAATAGGAGATAAAATGATAACACCAAAACAAAGAGCAAAATTAAAAAAGATTTCTCATGGTTACAAACCACTTGTAAACATCGGTAAAGGTGGAATTTCAGAAAATACTTTGAAACAAATCGATGATACTTTGAACAAAAGAGAAATCATGAAGATAAAAATCCTTAACAATAATTTGGATGATAGGGATATGTTAATAGATGAAATATTGACAAAACTTGACTGTGAATTTGTCAGATATATGGGAAATATTCTAACAATTTACAGGGAATCTGAAAATAAGGTAATAGATTTAGATGATTAAAGTCGGAATAATGGGTGGGACTTTTGATCCCATTCATATAGGACATTTAATATTAGCTATGGAAGCTATTAACTACAAAAATTTGGATGAAGTGTGGTTTATTCCTACTGGTAATCCGAATTTTAAGCAGGATAAAAATGTCACAGACAAGAAAAAAAGATTTGAAATGGTGAAGATTGCCACACAAGATAACGACAAGTTTAAAGTATGTGATTATGAAATTAACAAAAATGATGTAACATATTCATGGGAAACTATGAAATATTTGAGAGAAAATTACGATCATGATTTTTATTTTATAATGGGCGAGGATTCGCTGATGAGTGTGGAAACTTGGGAAAATGCAGAAGATTTTTTGGAAAATACTAAGATTTTGGCTTGTATTAGAAGACAAGAAGAGATGTCCAAACTAGATGTAAAAATCTATGATTTAAAATCAAAAGGATATTTTGTGGAGAAAATTCCCACAAGTTTTATAGATATTTCTTCTACGAAAATCAGAGAAAAAGTGCAATTAAATCAAGATTTTAGATATTTCGTACCAAATCAAGTTTTTGAATATATTGTGAGAAACAAGTTATATGAAAGTTAAAGAAATAGAAAACAATTTGAGCAAAATGCTCAAAAAAACTAGATATGAACACGTTTTGAGAGTAAGAGACAAAGCTATTGAATTAGCAAAACTTCACAATCAAGACATTATAAAAATAGAACTAGCAGCACTTCTACACGACTGTGCAAAAAACAACGAGGAAATGTATTTGGATAAATACAAGAAGGAATTTGAAGAGCTTAGAAATTTACGACAAAACGATCCTGATATGGAAAATCCAAAGTTGTTGCATTGCTATTTGGGTAGGATTGTAGCTAACAAAGAATACGGTGTGAATGACGAAGAGATTTTGGATGCGATAGAATTTCACACAACTGGAAGAATTAATATGACTGATTTCGAAAAAATAATTTACTTGGCCGATAAGACTGAAGATAAGAGAGATTATGATGGCGTTGATGAAATCAGAAGATTATCCAAAATAAATTTGAATAAAGCAATTGTCAAATCACTAGATGATACGATAAAATATCTTATAGAAGGTGAAAGAGAAATATCTGTCACTAGTGTGAATGTCAGAAATTATTTATTGAAGGGAGTATAGATGACTGAATTAGAGTTAGTTCAAAAAGCGATAGACGATAAAATCGGAAAAGACATTGTAACTTTGAAATTAGATTCAGCTGTTGCGGATTATTTTGTTATTGCAACTGCCAATGCACCAAACCACGCTCAATCTATTATTGATGAAGTGGAAAAAGTGTGCGATGAAAATGGTTTTGAGATTTTAGGAAAAGAAGGCTACAGCGAAGGTAACTGGATTTTGCTAGATCTTAATGATATTATAGTACATGTATTTACAGAAGAAGCACGTTCTTTCTACGATATAGAAAGATTGTGGAATTAGGAGGACAGTATGAAATTTTTACATTCAGACAAAGCACCTGCTGCAATTGGACCATATTCACAAGCAACATCTGCTAACAAAACAATTTATGTATCAGGACAACTTCCAATAGTTGATGGAGAATTACAAACTGATATAAGAAAAGCTACAAAAGCATCATTAGATAATATTTTACATATTATCGAATCTGAAGGCGGCAAAGTAGAAAACATCGCAAGAGTTGGCGTATTCATGCAAGATTTATCACAATTTTCTGATATGAACGAAGTTTATGCAGAATTTTTCGGAGATCACAAGCCAGCAAGAAGCGCTGTTCAAGTTGCAGCTCTTCCAAAAGGAGCTATAATCGAAATAGAAGCAATTGCTGAATTAGATTAAGAAATCTTCCTCTGAGTAAAATTACTCAGGGGATTTTTTGTGTAAAATTTTAATTTTGAAAAAAGCTTTTAAAATTATTTGAAAAATTTTCTTTATTTGTTCTGAATGTCAACAATATTCAAAATTGATACCATTTTGTAACTTTTTATGTTATTATGTATGTATATTAGGAGGTTGTATCTATGAAGAACTTAAAAGATATTGCTAAAGTATCGTTTGTAGCATTGTCTGTGTCATTAATGATCTCTACAGGATCAATGGCTCAAACAGAAAACGATAAAAAAGATGTAGAAAACGAACTTAGTTCTAGATATACATCTATTAGCACACATAATCAAAGTAAGTTGACTAAGAAAGCTAAATTGGGATACGCTAACATTAACGACTTACAAAATCAAAAACAAGAAAATGATAGTAATTTGAATCTCACAGATACAAAAGATTCAAATTATGAAATAGAAAATAAGGAAGAAAAGGAAAATTCATCTTCTGAAAAAGATAATGCAGTAAAAGCTGAAAAAGATGCAGAAGAAGGCTTAGAAGTTTCGCCAATCAAAGCTGATGAATCTGTATCAAAGGAAAATTCAGAACAACAAATTTCGCAAGAAGAAGCTGATGAAAAAGAAGTGCAAGATGAAGAAGTCAAGGCTTTAAATTCTTCAGGACAAATCGTTCCTACTAGAATTGCAGGTAAAAACAGATATGAATCTGCTGCACAAATTTCAAGAGAACAATTCACTAATGCAAAGAAAGTTATCGTTGTGAACTCACAAAAATACGCAGATGCATTGAGTGCTACAACTTTGTCTGATGGAAGATATTCTATTTTGTATACAGAAAAAGACACTCTTCCAACAGCTACAAGAAATGAAATTCAAAGACTTAACCCAATAGAAGTATATCTTCTTGGCGGTAAACAATCCATTAGTGCTGGAATTGAAAATATATTGAAAAAATATGCAAATAAAGTTACTAGAATTGCTGGTAAAGACAGATATGAAACAAGCGCAAAGGTTGCAGCTATGAGCAATAAAAAGAACATTGTTATTGCAAGTGGTGAAAACTTCAGCGACCCACTTTACGCATCATCTTATGCTTACTCAAATAATGCTAAGATTTTGTTGAGTTCTGGAAAAACTTTGTCAAGAGAAACTAGAGATTATTTGCTAAAAAATAAATCCAAAATTGGAAATGTGACAGTTGTTGGTGGTGGCAAATCCATCTCATCTTCTACAGTTAGATATATTCAATCAGTAACTGGGAAAAATGTCGGAAGAATTAGTGGAAGAAACAGATACGAAGGATCTGTAAAAGTTGCTAATTCTATGAACAAGAGCAAGGTGTTCATAGCAAGTGGCGAAGATTTTGCAGATGCATTGGCTATCAGTCCGTTAGCCCAAAAGCTAAATGCACCGATTTTATTGAGTGCAAAAGGACAATTAGACACAAGTGCAATTGCATTTTTGAATAATTTCAAGAATTCAATCAAGGATGTATTTATTGTTGGTGGATATAGAACAATCGATAACAACGTGTATGGTACTGTTCAAAATGTTTTGAAAAAACAAATTGCAAAACCAAAACCAAAACAACAAGCAAAACCACAAGCAAAGCCACAAGCAAAGCCACAAGAAAAACCAAAACCACCAGTTGTCAAAGATGAAGTATCAGATATAATCGAAGAAGGTAAGGCCATAGGATTACACGATTTCGTTGTTGCTAAATATTCTACAACTCTTTACGATACTGCAGATAGTAATGCAAAATCTGTAAGAAATATCAACACTTCAACTGTTATGCAAGTTATAAATATTTTAGATAATGGATGGATGCAATTGGATATAAATGGGTTCAAAGGATACGCAAAAGTATCTGATTTTGGAATGTTCAACCCTAACAAATACAGATTAGTATTCCAACAAGGAGCAGACCTTTCAAAATTCAACCGCAATGTAGATATGAAATTAGCTAAGAAAAACGGAATGGATTTCGTAATATTAAAAGCTGGTTCTGGTTATAGCGGAGAAGATCCAAAATTCCAACAAAATTACTATAATGCAAAAGCTGCAGGGTTGAATGTTGGGGCATATTGGTATTCATACGCGGTAAATGTTGAAGAAGCTAAGGAAGAAGCTGTAAGATACTTGAAAATATTGGGCAAGAAACAATTTGAATACCCAGTATATTTGGATTTTGAAGATCCTTCACAACGTAAAATTCCTAAAGAAACAAAAACAGACATGGCGATAGCTTTCATGAGTATTCTCGAAAAAAATGGATTCTACACTGGATTGTACAGTTCAGGATCATGGATTAACAATCAATTTGAAAGAGAAAGATTGAAAGACTACGACATTTGGATTGCACATTGGCATGTTACAAGGCCTAACTGCTACACACCTGATTATGGAATGTGGCAATTCACAAATAAATCAAAAATAAAAGGCGTTCCAGATACTGGAGAAGGCGGAGTAGACATGAACTATTCCTATAAAAACTATCCAAAGATTATCAAAGATGCCAAACTAAATAATTTTTAAATTAGAGCTCTGAAAAGAGCTCTTTTTGAATGCGTATAATTTACAAAAAATATGGTATATGGTAAAATTTGAGTTAGTTAAAAGGAGTGAATGATATGAAATTAGGTATTGTGGGGCTTCCAAATGTAGGAAAGTCTACACTTTTTAATGCGATAACAAAAGCAGGTGCAGAAATGGCAAACTATCCATTCTGTACGATAGATCCTAACATCGGACTTGTAAATGTTCCTGATGAAAGAGTGTACAAATTAGCAGAACTTTTTAATTCAAAAAAAATTATTCCAGCGACAATCGAATTTTACGACATTGCAGGTCTTGTAAAAGGCGCAAGCAAGGGCGAAGGTTTGGGAAATAAATTTTTGGAAAACATTAGAGAATCCGATGCTATTGTTGAAGTTCTAAGATGTTTTGAAGACGAAAACATAGTTCACGTTGATGGTTCGGTGGATCCTATTAGAGATATCGAAACAATCAACTACGAGCTTATTTTATCTGATTTGGAAATGGTTGAAAGAAGATTAGAAAAATCCAGAAAAGCTTTGAAAGGTAATAAGGATTTGAAGGAAGAAGTAGATCTTCTTGAAAAAATCTACGAAGTTTTATCAGAAGGAAAATCAATCAGAATCTTGGATTTGGACGAAGATGAAATGAAACTTATGAGAAGTTTCAATCTTTTGAGCGTAAAGCCAATAATTTACGTTTGCAATGTAAGTGAAGATGAAGTAGCAGATGCTTACGAAAACAACGAAATGGTTCAAAAAGTAAAAGAGTTCGCAAAATCAGAAGATGCAAAAGTAGTTGTAATATCTGCACAAATTGAATCGGAAATTTCTGCATTGGATAGCGAAGAAGACAAGAAAGAATTCTTGGAAGCAATTGGTCTTGAAAAATCAGGAATAGACGATTTGATTACACAAAGCTATGATTTATTGGGACTTATGAGTTTCTTGACAACAGGAGAAGACGAAACTCGCGCATGGACTATCAAGAAAAACACTCCTGCAGTACAAGCAGCTGGTAAAATCCACACAGATATTCAAAGAGGATTCATAAGAGCAGAAATTGTAAACTACGATGATTTGATTGAATTAAAATCCATGGCTGCAGTCAGAGAAAAAGGCCTTATGAGATTGGAAGGCAAAGAATATTTGATGCAAGATGGAGACGTAGTTCATTTTAGATTTAACGTATAGAAAAGTTTTTAGTTAGTAAAAACCCAAATAAGTTTAACTGCAGATAATTTTGGTAATAGATATCAAAAACCAGTTAACACGAATATCTGACTGCAAAAATAAACAAATTCAAAGCTTGTAAAGCTAAAATCTCAAACTCGTGCTGCGCACTCAAACAATGAGATTTTTTAACGCTTTTCTTCGCTAGAATTTGTTCTTATTTTTTCCGTATGATATTCTTAGTTAACAGGGTTTTTGATGAAAAATAAAAAATTAAATGAAGAATATTTGAGAAACTAGGTATTAATTTACCTAGTTTTTTTGTTAGCGTGAAAATAAACATCGTTAAAATTTGTGATATAATTATTATAACTACGAGGAGGTAATTTATGATTACAGAAAGATTAGAAAAGTTAAGAAAAAAAATGAGCGAAAGAAATATCGATGCATATGTTGTATTGTCAAGCGATCCTCATACATCGGAATATTTAGCAGATTATTATAAAACTAGAAAATATATTACTGGATTTAGCGGCAGTGCAGGTACTGCTGTAATTTTGAAGAAAAAAGCAGCTTTGTTTACTGACGGAAGATATTTTATTCAAGCTGCAAAGGAGCTTGAAGGTTCTACTGTAGATTTGATGAAGATGGGTGAACCTGGAGTTCCAACTTTGATTGAATATTTGAAAGAAAATGTTGGTGAATGCGGAAAAATCGGAGTTGATGGTCTCACTTTGGACTACAATGATTATTATAGATGGTTGGAAAACCTAGGCGACAGGATGATAATCACTGATGTTGATTTTATTGGTGATATCTGGGAAGATCGTCCTGAAAAACCAAACTCAAAAGCTTATGCGTTTGATGTAAAGTACTGTGGCAAAGATACGAAGACAAAATTAAAAGAGTTGAGATATTTCATGGATTGCAATGAATGTGATTATAACTTTATCGGTTCTTTGGATGATATTTGCTACCTTTACAATATTAGAGGTAACGATGTTTTGTATAGTCCCGTTATCATAAGTTATGCATTAGTTGGAAAAGATTTTGCTAATTTGTACATTGAAGATGAAAAAATAGATGATGATTTGATTGAATTATTGAAAGAACAAGGTGTTACTGTAAAATCTTACGAAAAAGTGTTCGAAGATTTGAGCGAACTTCCTGGCAAGAGCGTTTTGTTCTTGGATCCTTCTAAGACAAATGTTAGAATTTACAATTCAATTAATTCTAATATCAGAATTTCAAAAGGAATTCAACCTACAACTTTGATGAAGGCTCACAAGAATGAAACAGAAATTAAAAATCAAAAGAATGCCTATATCAAAGACGGTGTTGCATTAGTTAAGTTTTTCAATTGGGTAGAAACAGGTACTCCAACTGGAAATGTTACTGAAATGAGTGCAGCGGATAAGTTGAGATATTTCAGAGAACAAGGCGATTTGTTCATGGATTTGAGTTTCGGAACTATATCTGCTTACGGAGAAAACGCAGCGCTTCCTCATTACTCACCATCAGTAGACCATCCAGTGACATTACAACCAAAAGGATTGTACTTGGTTGACAGTGGTGCGCAATATTTGGATGGAACAACTGATATTACTCGTACGGTTGCTCTTGGTGAGTTGACAGATGATGAAAAACTTCACTATACTTTAACATTAAAATCACACATCAATTTGATGACTACAATTTTCCCTAAAGGAACAAAATCATCAAGCTTAGATCCAATTGCTAGAAGACCAATTTGGCAAGAATTGTTGGACTTCAGACATGGAACAGGTCACGGTGTTGGATTCTACCTTGGAGTTCACGAAGGTCCACAAAGAATTGCATCTGTAAACAATGATATCGATATGGATGAAGGAATGGTTACAAGCGACGAACCAGGAATTTACATCGAAGGTTCACATGGAATTAGAATTGAAAATATTATGCACTGCATCAAAGTTGGAGAATCTGAATTCGGCGAGTTCTTGGGATTTGAATCATTATCTATCTGTCCAATTGACACAAGACCAGTTATCAAAGAAAAATTACTTCCTTTCGAATTAGAATGGTTGAACAATTACAACAAAGAATGCTACGACAAATTATCACCTTATTTGGAAGGATCTGACTTAGAATATCTTGAACAACAAACAAAAGAAATATAGAAATGTTTGATATTAAAAAAGAACTGCAAAAAGTACCTCACAAACCAGGCGTGTACATTATGCACGATAAAAACGACGAGATAATCTACGTTGGCAAGGCGATTGATTTGAGAAGACGTGTGGGTCAATATTTCGATTCATCAAAAAAACTCGCAAAGGTCGCTGCAATGGTAAGCCACGTCGAGTATTTCGAGTATATTATCGTAAATAATGAATGTGAAGCTTTGGTTCTGGAATCAAACTTAATCAAGAAAAATAGCCCAAAATACAACATCGTTTTAAGAGACGATAAGCAATATCCATACATTAAAATCACGAACGAAAAGTTTCCGAGAGTTTTGAAAACTAGACGTGTACTGAAGGATAAGGCAAAGTATTTTGGGCCTTTTCCTAATGCTTATGCAGTTAATGATATTATAGATTTAATTCACGAAACCTACAAAATTAGGACGTGTAATTTGAATTTTGATAAGGGTCAAAAGCTTAAGAGACCTTGTTTGAATTATTACATCAATCGTTGTGATGGAATGTGCGTTTATGATGTAGACGAAGAAGATTACAACAAAGAATTATTAGAAGTGGAAAATTTCTTGAATGGTCGTGAAGATGAATTGACTAAGAAATTGACCGACAAAATGATGGCTGCATCTAAGAATTTGAACTTTGAATTGGCAGCAAAACTCAGAGATTCTATCGCAAATATTCAAGTGATTTTGGAAAAACAAAATATCACCAACACCAAGGGGTTGGATTTGGATATGATATCCATGGCGAGAGAAGCGGAAACGGTGTGTGTTCAAGTATTTTTCATGAGAAATGGTAAAATCATCGAAAGACAACATTTCATTATCGACAATAAATACGAAGAATCAAACGAACACATTGTAGGAGAATTTTTCAAACAATTCTACATTGATTTGACTTACGTTCCGAAACAAATCCTAACTGATATTGAAATCGAAGACCGTGAGCTTATCGAAGAAATGTTGACGGAGAAAAAAGGTTCCAAGGTCGAAATCAAAATTCCTAAAAGAGGTAACAAGACGGACCTCTTGGAAATGGTAAGAGTTAACGCAAAAGAAGGGCTGGACAAATACATTTCCAGACATTTGAAGAGAGAACGTAATCGTGAAAATGCAATTCTTGATTTGCAAGACATCACAGGGGTTAAACCAATTGATAGAATTGAATGCTACGATATTTCCAACACTAGCGGTGTAGATTCTGTGGGAAGTATGATTGTGTTCAAAAACGGGGCTAAATCTTCCAAAGATTATCGTAAATTTAAAATAAAAACTGTAGAAGGTGCAGATGATTATGCATCTCACAGGGAAGTATTGACGAGAAGATTCAGAAGACTTATGGATTCTGATAAAAAAGACAACAGCTTTGATGAAATGCCATCTATTATTTTGATGGATGGTGGAAAAGGTCAAGTTAACATAGCAAAGGAAGTTCTCAACGAATTCAACTTGGATATCCCGATTTTGGGACTTGTAAAAGATGATAAGCACAGAACGCGTGGAATAATTTACGAAAACGAAGAAATCAGACTGAAAGTAAACACTCCTTTGTACAGATTGTTGTTCGCAATTCAAGAAGAGACACACAGGTTTGCAATCAATTATCACAGGAAACTGCACGAGAAAAACTTTAAAAAATCAGAGCTGGACAATATAGCTTTAATAGGAGAAAAAAGAAAGAAAGCTTTGATGAAACATTTCAAAACGCTTGATAGAATAAAAAAAGCGAGTGTAGAAGAGCTTTGCGAAGTTGATGGAATGAATGAAAAAGCAGCAGAAAATATAGTGAATTATTTTAAGCAATAATTTGCTATATTTTTTATTGTAAAGAAATATTGATTGATGGTAAGATATAAGGTAGTGAACAATGGAGGTTTTATGAACAGAAATAATTCTACTTTAGTAAAAATGATAATGCTATCAATATTTGTTGCAATAGGTGTTGTAATATCTCCGATTTTAAGAGTGGTTGGATTTTGTCCGACACAACATTTTGTAAATATCGTGTGTGCGGTATTTTTGGGACCGTGGTATGCATTGTTGTGCGCAACGTTGATTGGAATAATCAGAATGTCACTGATGTCAATACCACCGTTAGCGCTAACAGGAGCAGTGTTCGGGGCGTTCTTATCGGGTGCGCTATATAAGAGAACGAATAAATTGATTATGGCTTGTATAGGAGAAGTTATTGGAACGGGAATAATAGGATCAATCGTAAGCGTTCCTGTCATGAAGTTTTTCTTCGGGAAAAGCAATTTGACGTTGTTTTTCTACACACCATCATTTGTGCTGGCGACTTTAATGGGAGCGACAGTAGCATTCTTATTTTTAAAGGCTATGCAAAAAAACAAAATGCTAGATAAATTAAAGGAAAGTATCAATGGATGATTTAATACAAAAAATGTCAGAGATTTACTCTGATTTGCACAACAGTAATAATCTGATCCATTGTCTTACAAATGCAATATCTATCAATGATATGGCAAATGCAGTACTAAGTATAGACCAAAGCCCATTCATGGCAGATAATCCTAGGGAAGTAGAAGATGTTACGAAAAATTGCGATTCTCTGTTGGTAAATTTAGGAAACATAACGGATTATAGGATAGAATCAATCAAAAAATCTGTGCGAATTGCAAATGAAAACAACATTCCAATTACTTTGGATTTGGTTGGAGTGAGTGCATCAAAATTAAGGTTGGATTTGACTTTAGACATTTTGAAAAATCATACAATAACTTGTATTAAAGGAAATTACAGCGAGATAAAATCACTGCTTATTAAAGATTTAAGTACAAAAGGTGTGGATTCCCAAAAACTGGAATCAGACGATGTTATTAATTATTGTAAAAACTTACACGAAAAATATGATTCGATAATTGTAGCAACAGGGCATACCGATATTGTGTGTGCAAATGAAATTTATCTACTAAACAATGGAGATGATAGACTTTCGATAATCACTGCTACAGGTTGTGTTGTGGGAAGTTTAATTGCTTGTACACTTAGCGTATCTCAATCGATAGAATCATGTGTTCTAGGAGTTACTATGATGAATATTAGCTGTGAAATGGTGGATAAAAGAGTTGGACTTAGTTCGTTTAAATTAGGTTTGTACGATAATTTATCCAGAATAAAATGGGAACAAATAAAGGAGAAAATAGATGCGAAAAAAGTTGAATCTTAGCTTGTACTTGGTTACTGATAGGACAAATGTAGCTTGTGAAGAAAAATTTCTCACAAAAATTGAAGAATCACTTAAAGGTGGAGTAACACTGGTACAACTAAGAGAGAAAAATATCTCCACAAGAGAATACATAGACTTGGCGAAAAAAGTGAAGATAATTTGTGATAAATTCGATGTGCCGCTTTTAATTGACGACAGAATTGACGTTTGCTTGGCAAGTAACTGTGCGGGAGTTCATCTTGGAGATGAGGACATGGAAATAAAAGATGCGCGTAGGATTTTGGGTGATAATTACATTATAGGTGCAACTGCAAAAAGCGTTGAAAGAGCTGTCCAATGTGAAAAAGAAGGCGCAGATTATCTAGGAGTTGGCGCAATTTATCCAACGAAAACCCACGTTAAAACGAAAATAACATCGGTTGATACCCTAAGAGATATCAACAATAGCATAAACATAAAAACGGTCGCTATTGGCGGTTTAAATGAGGATAACATGGATGTATTAAAGAACAGTGGTGCAAGTGGGATAGCAGTCGTAAGAGCATTGATGAATGACGATAATCCACAAGAAAAAGCACACAGATTATTAGAGAAATCAAAACAAATTTTAGAATTGAGGTAATTATGAAAAAGAAATTTAAATTAGTATTGTTAGTTTTTGTGTTGATGTTAGTCATGGTATCTTGCAAAAAAGCAGATCCAATAACACTTCCAAATGCCAATGATTCACAAGTAATCACAGTTACAAAAATCGAAGAAAACAAGGAAGGACCAACGGCTTCTATCACTTCGAAAAAAGATATCGTGGACACGATCAAATTGATACAAGAAAAGGCAAAACCAACTAGAAAACAATCAAACAACGACACACCAGCGAATACAAAAGATTTTAGAAAAATGGAAATTTTCTACGGAAAAGACGAAAAAATGACGTTATATTTGTACCAAAACAAAAAATTCTACATCGAAAAACCATACGAAGGAGTGTGGGAAATCGACAATGATACGTTTAACAAATTAATCGGTGCGATGTAGTTTTATATTACTAGTTATTACAAAAATTTAGAGTGCATTTCGATGCGCTCTTTTTTTCTTTAAAAAAATATTGCATTTGTGTCTAACCTGTATTATAATAACTAATACAAGGAGGACAGAATGATTAACATAAATACTACGAGTGATGTTCCGATTTACACTCAAATTCGAAACGAGATTATTAGAGAAATTGCCAGTGGAAATTTGCAAAATGGCGACGAACTTCCTTCTGTTAGACAATTTGCAAATGATTTGGGAATAAATCCTATGACGATTAGCAAGGCTTACAATATTTTGAAAGACGAAAAAATTATTGTAATAGATAGAAGAGTTGGGGCGAAGATTTGCGTGGACGAAGATTATTCACGAAATTCATTTGAAGATGAATTGAAACTACTGTTGATGGAAGCGAAAATTCGCGGCAAATCACAAAAGGATATTAAAAATATAGTGGAGGAAATTATAAAATGATTTGGCAATTTATTTTATTTTTTAGTTTGGTGTTTCTTTTGTTCATCATAAGAAGAGTGAACATATATACATTGAAAATAAACGATACTTTTATGTTGTATACAAATTTTCCAAAAGGTTATGAAGATGATGAATTCATCGTCGATTTGCTGGGTAAAACTAAGAAAAAATTGAATATTTTATTTGCGGTGAGCATTGTTTTATCTTTTCTTGTGTTGCTTGATTATGATTGGATAATGCTTGTGTATTACAATTTAATAGTTGTTTATCTTGTGAGTGCAAATATTATCGAATACAACGCAATGAAAGTAATACGACAATACAAAAAGGACAATAATATATCGACCGAGAGTAGTATTTTGACGTATGATTTGAAGACTTCAAGAGATATTGAAAAAAAGAAAATCAAACTAAAAGCCTGGATAATTCCGCTGGTAGTTCAAATCGTATTGTTGGTAGCTTTTTTCAAAAACAAAGAGATGTTTTTTGGCTACATTTTGTTGCTAGTCACAATGAGTGTGAGTACAATATTAACTGGATGGTTTTTGGGAAGGAAAAACACCAAAGTTTATTCGACTAATTCTGATGAAAACTTAAAGTTGAATGAAGAAAGCATCATAAAAGTGCAACAAACAATGTATGCGATATATATTATGTTTATCGTTTTAGGATTTGTTGTAGCTTATTACTCATCAAAAGATATTTACAGAATTTTCCCGATTCTTTCATACATTGTTTTGTACACGTTAGCGATAATATTGGCTCTTTTTAAATATCAAACCATAGCAAAAAACTTAACTGCGATTAATAGCGACTTGTACAATGGGGACTTCTTTGATCCGTGGGGATATTACAATCCGAAAGATGACAGGCTAATGGTTGAAGATGTAAGCGTAAGAAATGGTAATATGACATTTAATAGGGCAAAATTATCAGGTAAAATACTCTATGCATTGACTGCTGTATTATTGATTTCAGTTGAATTTTTGATGATAAGTATGAGTTTACCAAAAACTTACACTGTAGATAACACACCAAGCACTCTTACAATCACTGAATCTGTTTATACTACTGTAATCGACAAAAAATCAATCGAAAAAGTTGAGTTAATCGAAGATATCAACAAAACAGATGGCGTTAGATTAAATGGAACATCACTAAAACACAATTCTTATGGAAAGTTTTCAATAAAAGGAATTGGAAATTGTGATGTGTACATTCATAACGACAATCCAAGAGCTATTTGGATTAAGACTAAGGATAATAAAAATCTTGTGTTTAATTTCCCAACTGTAAAAGAAACCGAAAACTTTTATAAAAACTTACGCTAAGATATGTATCTTGTGAAATAAAATAGACAATAAAAAAAGCAATGATTCTCCGTGAATCATTGCTTTTGAATTTAACCTAATAATCTTCTTGCTGTAACAAATGTTCTTTGATAATAGCTTGAGTTGATATCTGATAAGATAACTCCTGTTGATGGGGTAGAAGCGTGGATTAATTTGTTGTTACCAACATAAATTCCAACGTGACTTATTCCGCCACCACCTGTTGCGAAGAACATCAAATCACCTTTCTTCAAGTTTGATTTGGAAACTTTGTATCCGTAAGAAGCTTGTGCTCTTGAGCTTGTGCTGATTCCAATACCATAAGCTTGCTTGTAAAGGAAAGATGTAAGTCCTGAACAGTCGAATGATCTTGGACCGTGAGTTCCCCAAACATAAGGCTTGCCTAATTGTTTGTAAGCAAGGTTTACGATTTTGTCTAATTTATTAGTTTCTTCTTGAACTTGTTGCTCTTGTTTTTTAGGTAAATTTACAAGTGCGTCTACCTTTGGTTTTGCTTGTAGTGATTTACCAGCTAACAAATCTTTAATTCCATCAACTACAAAATTGTCGATTGTGTTTTTGCCACCAAATACCATTGTGTACATGATATTTGATTTGTTTTGTTTGAAGAAAGATTCCACAGAGTTTGATTTTTGTTCTTCAGTTTTGTAATCTTCATTTCTTGGAACATCCATTTTCTTAACCAAAACTATTGGTGCGTTGTATTTTTGAGCTACAGGAGATGCAGCAAGTACATCTACAAATTTTTCTCCGCTAGCTACGATTGTTCTTTCAGAATTTACGCCGACTTGTTTTGCAACTTTTACTGATGTTTGATATCTATCATTTCCTGCAATTCTAGTAACTTTTGAAAGCTTTGAAAGTTCGTTTTCAACAATTTTTGAAACAGAATTTTCTCCACCTACTATAGTAATGTCTCCTAAAAGACCTTTTTTTCTGAAAGAGTTTAAGTATTCTTTGATTGATTTTGGAACTTCATTTTTCTTAACTAATAGAACTGGTGCGTTCTTTTTCTTAGCTAAAGAAGTTGAAGAAATCGAATCTGCAAAGTTTTCACCAGATGCGATAATCACGTTTTGTTTCTTGTTAGAAACTGGGTGAGATGTAGTAGCTGATTTTGCATTAACATCGTATCTGTCTTTGCCTTTTACTCTGATGACTTCGATTCCCATACCATTTAATTCGTCAACTACTTTCGAACTAATAGTCTTTTCGCCACCAGTTATGTAGACTTTTTTCACGCCATTCAAGGCTTCTTTTGTCAAGTTGTCTAGTTTGTCAGAATCAGTGTAAAGAATTGGTGATTTACCATTTGAAATGTTCGTTGCACTGATTGAATCAGAAAATTCATTTGAATTTACAATTACTGCAGTATCTGCATTTTTGAATTCTTTTTCTTTGATTTTCTTAGCAGTTTCAAATCTGTTTTGTGCGTCAATTCTTTCTGTCTTGGCGCTTTTTTGTGATTTGACTTCAGCTTCTTTTTTCTCTTCTTTATTATTTTGATTTTTATTAGATATTACTTTATTATTTTCATCTAGCTTTACTTGTATTTTAGTTGTTTCAGTTTTACTTGAATTATCTAATATAGCTTTAACGTTTGTTTCTGACTTGTTATTTTCATTATCTGCAAATGAAACATTTGCTCCCAAAGATAATGATACAGCCAAAGTCATAACAAGAAGTGGCTTCTTAAAATTATTCATGTATCCTCCTAATATACTTCAATGAACAAATTTTAATTGCTCATTAAATTTGTAACCGATTTGTAACTTATTTAAATTACTCTAATAGTTTACAAGAATTTTTCATAACTTTCAAACAAATTTGACATTTATTAGCTTAATTTGCTCAATATTTGAGAAACTATGTAAAATTTGCCAAAAACTATTTACAAATCTGAAAATTTGTGAATCAATTGAAAAATAAACATCGCATAAAATAGGGAATAATTTGTAACCAATTTGTAACTTTTATAAAATTTACCAAAAACTATCGCAAAAAACTCAAATTATTAAAAAAATGTAACAAATTATAGTTTTAAAGATATTTCGTAGATTATTGTTGGGATTATTAGATTTATTATCAAAAAAGAGCAAATAAAAAGCACTGATCAATATCAGTGCTTAAGAATTTCTATTATAAGATGTAGATTTTGACGTTTCTAACTCCCCAGTTTCGAGATTGAGCGTTTGTATCCATAACTACATCAATTTTATTTCCTTTAATAGCTCCACCAGTGTCTTCTGCTGTAGCAAATCCATATCCTTCTACATAAACTCTTGTTCTCAAAGGAATAACTCTTGGATCTACCGCGATAACACCGCGTCTAATTTTAGTTCCGATTGCTGTTACATTCCATCCACCATTTTCTCTAGGATCAGAAGTGTAGGCAGTTGATCTTACTGTGAACACTCTTTTTGCTTTTGCAAGTTGAGCTTGTAAAGAATCTACTGGTTTTTCAACTTTTTTAGTAGCTTTAGTATTTTGAGTATTGCTTTTTCTAAGTTCAGCTTTTTCTTGTTTGTACAATGCATCTGCTTTAGGTGCAGTTTTTAGACTTCTTCCTTGTAACAAATCAGCTATTGATGATGATACGAAATCAGAAATTGAGTGATTTCCTTCGCAAACAATAACTTGGTCTAGGGATTTGTTGTTTTTGAAGAATGATTCCATAGATGAATGTTTATCAACTGAAGCATAGTCGCTCGTTCTTGTAACATCATTTGGTTTTGTTAATATTAATGATGCGTTTAATTTCGCCGCAACAGGTGACATTAATAATGCATCGTTGTAACCATTACCTTCAACTACGATTGCACGTTTTGCATTAGGGTTAACTTGTTTTGCAACTTTTACATTCGTAGAATATCTGTCAGATCCAGCAATTCTATCAACATTATTGCTTAATGATCTTAAAAATGCTTCTACTTTTTTTGAAACTGAGTTTTCTCCACCTACAATTGTAATACTTCCGATTGCATTGTTTTTCTTCAATGAATACAAATAATTTTTGATAGGGGATGTAACTTCATTCTTAGTTACGAAAAGTATAGGTGCTTTCTTGTTTTGTGCTAATGTTGCAGAATTGATTGCATCGCTATGTTTTTCACCCGATGTTATAAGTATATTTGTTTTTTGTTTTGTATTTGGATTATGTGTTTTTTCAGCAACTTTTGCATTAACTTCATATCTATCGTGTCCAGAAATTCTTTCAACTATTATTCCCAAATTCTTTAGTTGATTAACTACCGAACTATTTATAGACTTTTCTCCACCTAAGATGTAAACTTTTCTAGGCTTGTTAGATTTTAAGTTTTTTAATGTCGTACTATCTAATGAGTTTGATTTTGTAAATAGTATTGGAGTGTTACCTCTTGACAATGAAACAGCAGATAATGAATCTACAAATGTAGAGCTATTTGTCAAAATAACTGTATTTGATTCTGAAAAATATTCATCTCTTATATTAGTAGCTGTTTCAAACTTGCTTGATGAAGTTATTTTCTTAACATCAGCTTTTTTCGCTGCTTTTACTTCAGCAGGTTTTTTCAAAAGTTCTTTTGAATCTTCAAAGCCTTCAGTTAAATCTTCTCTTGTAGTTTCGTTTTTATTTTCTTTTTCATTATTTTCTTCAGTATTTTGTGCACCATTGGATTTGATGGAATCCTCTGTATTCACATTTTCTTGATCTTTAATTATAGTTTGCAAATTTGTAGTGTGATTTAAAGCGTCATGTTTTACTTCTTCAACAAGCTTTGTATTGTCAACATCAGCAAATGAAGAAGTTGCATTTAAAGCAGAAAAGGTAAACATTAATCCCATCACTAACAATGGTTTTTTAAGATTGTTCATTTTTCCTCCTGAGTTTACGATTAAAATATTTAATCTGCAAATTTAATATAATATATTGTAACACATTTGTAACCTGTTGTAACTTTTTTGTAACAAATTAGGCTAGAAAAACGTTAAATATTACAAAAATGTAATATTCGAATCACGTTTTAATAAAATTATCTCTTCAATAATTTGCGTATAAATAGATTAGAATATAAAATATAATAAGGAGGGAAGCTTATGAAAACTGTAAAATTAAGTGCGGTCGTAAAAAAATTGGACCTGCATGTTGTAAGAACAAGCTCTGATTACGAAACAATTGAAATTAATAACTCTGAGATTAACAGACCAGGTTTGCAATTATCTGGTTTTTTGGAAGAATTTCCTTACAGAAGAATTCAACTGTTCGGTAAGGCAGAACTTGCTTATTATAAAGCGATGGATATGGAGCTAAGAATTGAAAGAGTAAGAGCAATGATGGAATATGATATTCCTTGTATTGTGTTTTCTCATTATGCTCAAATTCCTGAAGAAGTTAGAAAACTAGCTGATGAATACGACAAAACATTGTTGATTTCAGACAGAACTACAACAAGGTTAATATCAGCTTTGGATGAAGTACTGGAATATTTCTTAAGTGAAGAAGACACTATTCATGCTTCTTTATTGGATGTATTTGGTATGGGCGTTTTGTTGATGGGAGACAGTTCTGTAGGCAAAAGCGAAACAGCTTTAGATTTGGTTACAAGAGGCCACAGACTTATAGCTGATGATGTTGTCGAAATCAGAAAAATCGAAAAAGGTTTGTTGGCACAAGCTCCTCTTAACATTAGACACTATTTGGAAGTAAGAGGTCTTGGAATTTTAGATATTCAAAGATTATACGGCACAGGTTCTGTAAGATTGACTACCTTTATAGATTTGGTTATCAGACTTGAAAAATGGCAAGACGACAAAGAATACGACAGGATTGGACTAGACGATCACACTACTGAACTTTTGGGGGTTGAACTTCCGTATCTTGAAGTCCCAGTTAAACCTGGAAGAAATATCGCTATGATTGTAGAGGTTGCGGTTAGAAATCAAAGACAAAAACTTTTGGGTTATAACGCTGCACAGGAGTTAAATAATAAGTTAATTGCCAATATGAAAAAAGATACTGAAGAACATAGAAAACAGTTAAAAAATAACAAAAAATAATTTTGTATTAAATTTTTTTTCATGAAGTTTGTTATTCTTGCATTGAAAAAATTATTGAGTTATAATAACTGTTGGAGCGGTTTTATCCGTTTTAATTTATACAATTTATTTATTTATATATAGGGGGTTAAATAAATGGCAAAACACATGAAAACCATGGATGGAAATACAGCCGCAGCTCACGTAGCGTATGCATTTTCAGATGTGGCAACTATTTATCCAATTACTCCATCATCACCAATGCCGGAAGCAATTGATGTTTGGGCAGCAGATGGACGTAAGAATTTATTCGGTGAAACAGTACAAGTAACTGAATTACAATCAGAAGGTGGAGCAGCTGGTTCAGTACACGGGGCTTTAGTTGCAGGGGCTTTGGCATCTACATTTACAGCATCACAAGGTTTATTGTTGATGGTACCAAATATGTACAAGATTGCCGGAGAAAACTTACCTGGTGTATTCCACGTATCAGCAAGAGCTTTAGCATCACATGCACTTAGCATTTTCGGTGACCACCAAGACGTTATGGCAGCAAGACAAACAGGTTTTGCATTGTTGTGTTCAGGTTCTGTTCAAGAAGTTATGGACTTAGCAGCAGTAGCACATCTTTCTGCTATTAAAGGAAAAGTACCATTCTTACACTTCTTCGACGGTTTCAGAACTAGTCACGAAATCCAAAAAATCGAAGTTATGGACTATGAAGATTTGGCAAAAATCGTTGATTGGAAAGCTATTGATGAATTCAGAAGAAATGCATTAAATCCAGAAAACCCTAAGACAATGGGTACAGCTGAAAATCCTGACGTTTATTTCCAAGGTATGGAAGCATCTAATACATACTATGAAGATATCGTTGGTATTACTGAAGAATATATCAATGAAATTAACAAGATTACAGGCAGAAACTACGGATTATTCAACTACTATGGTGCAGAAGATGCTGAAAATATTATAGTAGCTATGGGTTCAGTAACTGAAACAATCGAAGAAACTGTTGATTATTTAGTTTCTAAGGGAGAAAAAGTCGGAGTATTAAAAGTTCACTTATACAGACCATTCTCTAAAGAACATTTCTTAAATGCTATTCCAAAGACAGTTAAGAAGATCGCAGTATTAGATAGAACTAAAGAAAAAGGTTCATTAGGAGAACCTCTATATCTTGACGTTAGAGATTGTTTCTACGATCATGAAAATAAACCAGTTATCGTTGGTGGTATCTACGGTTTAGGTTCAAAAGACACAACTCCAACTCACATCAACACAGTTTACGAAAACTTAAAACAAGATAAACCAAGAACACAATTTACTATCGGTATAGTAGATGATGTTACTCATAGATCATTAGAAGTAAAAGATGTTATCAACACTTCACCTGAAGGAACTATCAGATGTAAATTCTGGGGATTCGGTTCTGATGGTACAGTAGGTGCTAACAAATCAGCTATCAAGATTATAGGTGATGGTACTGACATGTACGCTCAAGGTTACTTCGATTATGACTCTAAAAAATCTGGTGGGGTTACAATGTCTCACTTAAGATTTGGTAACAATCCAATCCACTCAACTTACCTATTAGATGAATCAGACTTCATTTCTTGTTCAAAACAAGCTTATGTATATCAATATGATTTATTAAGAGGTTTAAGAAAAGGTGGTACATTCTTACTAAACTGTATCTGGGATGAAAAAGAATTAGACACTCACCTTCCAGGTAAATTAAAGAAATATATCGCTGAAAACGACATTAAATTCTACACAATCAACGCTTCTAAGATTGCAGCAGAAGTAGGATTGGGCGGAAGAACTAACATGATTATGCAAGCTGCATTCTTCAAATTATCTAAAGTATTACCTATAGATGAAGCTATTAAGAAATTAAAAGAATCTATAGTTCATAACTACGGAAGAAAAGGTGAAGATATTGTAAACATGAACTACGCTGCAGTAGATCAAGGTATCGATCAACTTGTAGAAATCAAAGTTCCAGCTGAATGGAAAAATGCTGAAGAAGACGTTGAAAAAGACGCTAACCTTCCAGAATTCGTAAAAGAAGTTGCAAGTGTAATGAACGCACAACAAGGTAATGATTTACCAGTATCTGCATTCAAAGACAGAGCAAATGGTGAATTCCCAATGGGAACTTCAGCTTACGAAAAGAGATGTATCGCTCTTAACGTTCCAGAATGGCAAATGGATAAATGTATTCAATGTAACCAATGTGCATATGTATGTCCACACGCAGTTATTAGACCATTCTTATTAAACGAAGAAGACAGAAAGAATGCTCCTGAATCATTCGAAAGCAAAAAAGCAGTTGGTAAAGGATTTGAAGATTTAACATTCAGAATCCAAGTTTCACCAGCAGACTGTACAGGTTGCGGTAACTGTGCTGATGTTTGTCCAGCAAAAGAAAAAGCATTAATCATGAAACCTTTTGAAGAACAACATATTGCGCAAAAAGACAACTGGACTTATGCTGTAGAAAAAGTTGGATACAAAGAAGACTTAATGCCAGCAGAAAAAACAGTTAAAGGCTCACAATTCCAACAACCATTATTTGAATTCTCTGGAGCTTGTGCTGGTTGTGGAGAAACTCCATACGCTAAATTAATCACTCAATTATATGGAGATAGAATGCTTATAGCTAACGCTACAGGTTGTTCATCAATCTGGGGTGCAAGTGCTCCATCAACTCCTTACTGCACAAACGCTGAAGGTAAAGGACCAGCTTGGGCTAACTCATTATTCGAAGACAACGCTGAATACGGATATGGTATGCACTTAGCTATCAAGAAGATCAGATTACAATTAAAAGAAAAAATGCAAGCATTCTTAGACTTGAACATTGAAAGTCCATTGAATGCACCATTCAAGAAATTTATTGAAAACATGGACGATGTAGCTACATCAAAAGCATGTGCAGCAGAAATCTTACAACACTTAGATGACAATACAAACAACGAAGAAGCTGAAGAATTATTGAAATATATAAGAACAGACAGAGACTTCTTAATTAAGAAATCTGTATGGATCTTCGGTGGAGACGGTTGGGCTTACGATATCGGATACGGCGGATTGGATCACGTATTAGCATCAGGTGAAAACATCAACGTTATGGTATTCGATACAGAAGTTTACTCAAACACTGGTGGACAAGCTTCTAAATCAACTCCAACAGCTGCAGTAGCACAATTTGCTGCAAGTGGTAAGAAAGTTAGAAAGAAAGATTTAGGTTTGATGGCATCAACTTACGGATACGTATACGTAGCACAAATCGCTATGGGTGCAAACCAAAATCAAACATTAAAAGCTATAAGAGAAGCTGAAGAATATAATGGACCATCATTAATCATCGCTTACTCACCATGTATCAACCATGGTATTAAAGCTGGTATGGGTAAGAGCCAACGTCAAGAAAAATTAGCTGTAGAAGCTGGTTACTGGCACTTATACAGATTCGATCCAACTCTTGCAGAAGAAGGAAAGAATCCATTCCAATTAGACTCTAAAGAACCAACTGGATCATTCCAAGACTTCATCAGAGGAGAAGTAAGATACTTGTCATTACAAAAATCATTCCCTGAACAAGCCGAAGAATTATTCCAAGAAGCTGAAAGAGATGCTAAGGAAAGATACAACACTTACAAGAGAATGGCAGAAATGGATTATTCTAACTCAGTAGAAGATACAGATGCAGCAAAAAAAGAAGAAAACCTTGAAAAAGAAGGCAAAAAAGTTGAATCTGTAGAAAAAGCTAAGGAAGAAGAAGGCGCAAAGAAAAAAGACGTCGTAAATCCAAATTCTACAAATAGATAATAGAACAAAAACACTGTGAGAAAATCTTGCAGTGTTTTTTATTGCAAAAATTTAATAATTCAAATAATCATTTATAGAAATTTCCTATAAATAATTTAAAAATTAAAAACGTTGAATTTTCAATGAAAAAAGGACTAAAAAAATTAATAATTTTTCTAAATTTTTAAAAATCGAACGAAAATCGTAGGATTTATAGAAAGTTTAAATAAATGGGCAAAATTTAACAATTTGTGTAGTTTTCTTACAGAATAAGTGATAATATAAATATGAACTATATAAACTTTAGGAGGGTTTTATGAATTTTTACGAAGAATCAAGAAAATTTGCATTGGAACATGTAGAACCATATGCAAAGAGATCAGATGAAGAAGGTAGATTTCCTGTAGAATCATTTGAAGAAATGGGAAAAGCTGGCTATTTCAAATTACTTATTCCAGAAGAAATGGGTGGTTTAGGAAAAACTGCTGTTGAACATCAACAAGCTGTTTTAGCATTTGCTGAAAGCAACCCAACTGCTGGCCTTTGTTACATGATGCACAACGTAGCATTAATGACAGTACTTACTAATGGCAACGAAGAATTAAAGAAAAAAGTTGTAAAAGACATAGTTGAAAACAACAAATTCATGGCTTTAGCATATTCTGAATTTGGAACTGGTACTCACTTCTATATTCCAGAAATCAAAGTTACTAAAGATGGTGGAAAATTCGTTTTCAATGGAACAAAATCAATGGTTACAAGTGCAACTCATGCAAGCTATTATTTAATTTTGACTCCATCAACAGAAAAAGAAGGAGACATCAACAACTGGTTAATTCCATTAGAAGCTGAAGGATTAGAATTCAAGATGAGTCATTGGAAAGGTATTGGAATGAAAGGTAATGTTTCATGTCCAATGACTATGACAGATGTTAAATTAGACGAAGTTAACAGAATCGGTGAAGAAGGTTCAGGTGTGGACCAAGTATTCAACGTTGTAGCTCCATACTTCATCTTAGGTTTAGCAAGTGTATACACTGGATTAAACTTAAGATTATCAAAAATTACTAATGATTACGCATTAAAGAGAAAATATCCATCAGGACAATGTTTAGCTAATATTGAAACAGTACAAGTTCACTTAGCTAAGATTTACGCTAACGGAATGAGTGCAAAAGCTCTTACAGAATTAGCAGCAAGATCATTAGTTGATGGTGAAGCTGATGCAGTATGCAAGATTATCGCAGCAAGAGTTTGTGCTATCGAAAATGCAATTGAATCTTCAACACTTGCAATGAGAGTTGGCGGCGGAAAGACTTACAACTGTGCATCTGAAATCCAAAGATTAATGAGAGATGCTTACGCTGGACAAATTATGGCTCCATCACTAGACGTTCTTAACGTTTGGTTAGGAAAAGCTATCACAGGCCAACCACTATTATAATATTGTAAATTTATCGGAATTTATGAACAGTAAAGTTTTTGCTTACAAACAAATATTCTAACTGTTTGTAAGTTCCGATTTTTATTTGGATTTTCTAGAAAAATTTTATAAAATATATTAGTAGATATTTTTAGGAGGAATTAAATGAAAAAATTAAAAGTAGGTGCGGTTATTTACGCTCCAAGAGTTACAGTTATATGGGATTTAATTACAAAATTCTACGAAGAAAATGGCGCTGAAATTGAAGCAGTATTCTTCAAAGACTACAAATTACAAGTAGATGCTTTAATGAATGGCGAAATCGATGCAGCTTGGAACTCTCCATTAGCACAATTAGATGCTCACTTGAGATCTGAAGGAAAAGAAAAAATCGGATGTATGAGAGATACAGATAGAGATAGAAAAACTTATCTTGTAGTTAAAAAAGGAAAATTCGAAAATATTTCTGATTTAAAAGGCAAGACAATAGGATTTGGAGCTATTGATTCTCCACAAGCAAGACTTATTCCTATTAACTTCTTACACAACAATGGTTTGGAATTTGGTAAAGATTACACTGACAAGAGATTTGATATTGGTGTTGGCTTACATGGAGACCACGTTGGTGGAGAAAAAGATAGCATGATGGCTATGGTTAATGGTGAAGTTGATGCAACATTCTGCTTAGACTTAAACTATGATGCATGGATTAGTGATGGTACAATTGACAAAAACGAAGTTGAAGTATTAGCTAAGACTGATTATTTTGATCACTGTGTATTCACATTTACTCCAGAAACTTCTGATGAAGATATCAAAGCATTTGATGATATTATGTTCAAGATGGATTACAATAACGAAAGAGATAAAGAAATCATGGATCTTGAAGGTTTGAAACAATGGGTTCCTGGAAGAAGAGATGGTTTCAAACAAATTACAGAAGCTAATGAATATTTAGGAAATTTCATAAAGGAATACAATAGTGAACAATAAATTATTCAAGACCTCTTTGATAGGATCTATGCCAAGAGGAAATGAAATATTGAAAGCTCGTAGGATGTTAAAGGCTAATATGATTAGCCTTTCTGACTACGAACAAATGGTATACGATAAGACCAAAGAAGTTGTACAATTACAAGAAGATTTGGACATTGATGTAATTACAAGTGGAGAAATTGAAAGAGACAATTATGTTTCTTTTATCTCTGAAAAGCTTGGCGGCGTAACTCAAATGAGCATGGCAGAAATGCTAGATTATGTCGATGATAAAAGAGAATTCGAAAATATTTTGACGACATTGGATGTTCCAGCTACATCAATTAAAAATGCTATTTGCACTGGAAAATTGGAATACAAAGGAGACATTGTATCAAAAGAATTAAAGCTTTTGAAATCTTTGACTGATAAACCTGTTAAGATTACAATGCCAGGCCCTTACTTGGTTACAAGAAGTATGTGGCTTGCAAATGTAAGCTCAAAATACTACGATAGTAAGGAAGCTTTGGGTGAAGATGTAATAGACATTTACAATAAAGAAATCAAAAATCTTCAAGAAATCGGAGTAGATGTAATCCAATTCGACGAACCAGTTCTTACAGAAATTGTGTTCACTGAGGGAAGACCTAGAACGTTCATGTGTGCATCATTGTCTACTAGAAAAGATCCAACTGAAGAATTGAAATTTGCCACTCATTTGATAAAAAGCGTAATGGATAGTGTCGATAGGGACAAATCTATCTGTTCACTTCACGTGTGTCGTGGTAACTGGAGTAAGAATGAAAGCATCTTATTGACAGGACCTTATACTCCGCTTTTGGATTTATTTGCAGATATCAATGCTGATTTATTGGCGTTAGAATTTTCAACTCCAAGAGCTGGAGAATTAAAAGCATTACTAGCTGATGAAAGAATCAACAACAAAATGATTTTGGGACTTGGAGTGTTAAATCCTAGATTGGATGACAAGGAAGACACAGATGGAATCTACAAAAGAGCCAAGGAAGCTCTTACATTTATAGACAAGGATAAATTGTGGCTAAATCCAGACTGTGGGTTTGCTACATTCTCCAATAGACCAGTAAATGAATACGACCACATAAGAGAAAAATTACAATCGATGATTGATGCTAGAAATAAATTGAGGAAAGAATATGAATGATGATATAAATTCATTCCAAAAAAATTTCAGAGCTATTGTATCCGATGATTTGGTTAAAGTTTACAACGAAAAATCATGTATTCCTGTGGATTCATCTATTTCATTTGACTCAGAAAAAGAAGAATTCACATCAATTGATTTCTTTGTAAGTTCTATTGTTTCGGAATTGATTTTGACAATGATGAGGGTTGCGAAGAAAAGAAATACTATATTACAAGATATAGAAGCTAAGGTGAATTTAGATATCGATAATCCAATGTATTTGTTGAATGTTATTGGTTTTGAAGATAAGAGTATTATCAATAAAATTGACATCGACATTTATTTCTTCTCATTTTATGAAGGAGAAGAACTACAAGAGTTTTTGGATGAAGTTTTGAATAGAACTTTAATTTATAATTCCATAAAAAATTTAGTAAATGTCAATTTTAAAACTGTTTTATAACTTGTAAATTATTTTATTTGTGATATAATATTAGAAAATATTTAAAAATATTAAATTCAATAGATAAGATAGTAGTATAAATGAAACTTCAAGAGAGGAAATGGTTGGTGTGAATTTCTAAGGGAAGTTTATATGAATGGGGTTATCTGAATTTTGAATGAAAGTTAGTAGTTCAAAAAGTGATTCTCACTTTACAGGGATAGGATATGGAAGTATCTGAAAGAGATGTGTGCATTTTTGTACATAAATTAGGATGGTAACGCGAGTTTTGACACTTGTTCCTTTTGAGGAACAGGTGTTTTTTTATTATAAAGGCAGGTGAGTGTAATGAAATGAACTTATGAAATAAATTTGCAACAAAAATATATTAAGAAAAAGAAAGGAAGATATTATGGATTCAAAAAAATTAACAGTAAGTTCGATATTTTTAAGTGTAGGATTATTGCTTCATTACGTTACGCCTGCGTTGTTTATGGGAGTTAAACCAGATTTTTTACTAGTAATGATGTTTCTTGGAATATTATTCATGGATGATGTTAAGGAAGCTTTTGTGTTGAGTTTGTTTGCTGGAGGACTTGCAGCATTTACAACAAGTTTTCCGATGGGACAACTTCCAAATATAATCGACAAATTAATTTCTGGAATTATCGCATTTTATTTGTTTAAATTAATGGGAAAAAACAGCAGAAAATCTATTTTGATATTTGCTATTGGAACTTTGATAAGTGGATTTGTTTTCTTATCACTTGCAATTCCTATGGGAATGGGTACAGAAAACTTTTCAAATCTACTAACTTCAATGTTTGTTGCAGTATGTTTGCCAACTTCAATTTTAAATACAATTGTAGGAATTTTCTTCAAAAAATTAATTTATCGCACAAATTACGTCAAAATCAACGCTGAATAATGATATTTATCTAAAATTAGTATATACTAATAATATAGATAAAAATGAGGTGATTTTATGAAATACGCAGAGGAAGGCGTTCAATATCATTTGAATATTAAAAGTGGAGATGTGGGTAAGTATGTTATACTACCTGGAGATCCAAAAAGATGCGAAAAAATTGCAAAATATTTTGATGACGCAAAATTAGTAGCAGATCACAGAGAATATGTAACCTACACTGGAACTTTAAATGGAGAAAAAGTTTCCGTAACAAGCACTGGAATCGGAGGTCCTTCTGCAGCAATTGCGATGGAAGAACTTGTCAAAGCAGGTGCCGATACTTTTATAAGAGTTGGAACTTGTGGAGGAATTCAAGAAGATGTCAAAAGCTCTGATGTAGTTATAGCAAATTCTGCGATAAGAGCTGAAGGAACTACGAAGGAATATGCTCCGATAGAATTTCCAGCAGTCGCAAACTTGGATGTGACAAATTCTTTGGTAAAAGCTTCGAAAAATTTGGGACATAATTATCACGTTGGAGTTGTTCAATGTAAAGACAGCTTCTACGGTCAACATGAACCAGAAAAAATGCCTGTGTTTTACGATTTGTTAAACAAGTGGGAAGCTTGGAAAAGGCTTGGAACATTGGCAAGCGAGATGGAATCTGCAGCACTTTTTGTAGTTGCAAGTTATCTTCATGTTAGATGTGGATCTTGTTTTTTGGTTGTAGCAAATCAAGAACGTGAAAAGAAACACTTGGATAATCCTGTGTGCCACGACACTGATGTAGCCATTAAAGTTGCAATAGAAGCAATTAAAAATTTAATTGAAGAAGATAAACAAAAATAAATGTCGAAATTATGATTTTAAAATTTTGACAAATAAAATTCAAGGTGATATAATAAAAACAGTTAATAACGTTTTCATTTTATCCATTTTAAATGGGTATCTCCTTATGTTAAAAAATAAAACTAGGCCATGTGACCTAGTTTTGTTTTTTTAATTCATCTTGAAGTTTTTCTAATTGTTCATATACTTCATTATCTATTGTAACAATGTTTTCGCTAGATTGTTTTCTTCTTTTAAGCTTAGATCTTCTGAGGTTTTCTTTCAATGTAAGATAATTTTTCCAAAGTTCATTGGCACTAATTCTGATTCCTCCACGGGATAAAATAATTCTTTGAATCATTCCATCGTTGCTTGCGACATACATTTTGTCGTGCTTTTTCATATCGTTGACTTTTCTTTCAATGTATCTGTCAGCAGATTCGTGTTCTTTTGTGTAAACAACTGTCAAATTATCGCGTTTTTCTTCAATACTCATTCCACCCTTTACAAGATAAGCATCAAACACTACATAAACTTGTTCGCCGCTTAAATTTTGATATTCTTTCATTATATCAATCAATTCTTCACGAGCACTATCCAAGTCCACATCATTTGATAATTTGTACAAATTTGGCCAAGCGTTAATTATATTATAACCATCGACATAAAGGTAAATCTGTTTATTTTTCATACCTTTGGCGTATGATTTCGTAAATTAGAATGCTCGCAGCATTTGATGCGTTGAGTGATTCTGTTTTTCCATACATAGGGATTTTAATTAACTGATCACAGTTTTCTCTGACTAATCTTGAAATTCCTTTGCCTTCGTTTCCGATTACAAGACCGATAGGCCCTTTCAAGTTAGCTTGTGTGTGAGTTTGTGAAGCTTCTCCACAGGCTCCGTAAATCCATATGTTATGCTCTTTTAAATAATTAATTGTCGTGGTTATATTTGTAACTCTAGCGATTTTGATATTAAATACAGCTCCTGCGCTTGTTTTGATTGCAGTAGCATTTACTTCACAAGCACGGTGTTTTGGAATTATCACTCCGTGGCATCCTGCAACTTCTGCAGTTCTTATGATAGAGCCTAAATTGTGAGGATCTGTTATTTCGTCCAAAATTATCAAAAATGGATCTTCATTTCTTTTTTTGGCGTAAATAATCATTTCATCTACATTTGAATAACCGAAACTTGGCATTTTTGCCATAACACCTTGATGAGCAGTATTCTCTGCGAATTTTTCGATGTATTTTTTATCGACATATTCGACTTTTATTCCCATATCGTAAGCTTTTTTTTCTATTTTTTTAATAAATCCTTTTAATTCGCCTTTTTGTATGTATATATTGGTTACTCCCATATCCATTTCCAAAGCTTCCATAACAGGATTTCTACCGACTAAATATTGCATTTATTCTCCTTATTCTTAACATTTTAATGTTATAATCTTATTAGATTATACAATATAAAGCAATTAGTTACAATTAATAGGAGGAACAAATGGGAAACGAAATAATGATGCAAGCTTTTGAACGGTACTTGCCTGATGACGGAAATTATTATAAAAATTTGGCAAAAGAAGCAAAGAATTTAAAGGAAAAAGGTATTGATGCATTGTGGCTTGCGCCGATGTTTAAAGCAACGGGAACTAATGATGTTGGCTACGGAGTGTATGATTTGTACGATTTGGGAGAATTCAATCAAAAAGGATCTGTGCGTACAAAATACGGGACTGTAGAAGAATTAAAAAAATTAATTGAAGTTTTGCACGAAAATGGTATAAAAGTTTATGCAGATGTAATTCTTAATCACAAAGCGGGAGCTGATTTCTCGGAAACTTTCAAGGCATATGAAGTAGATCCTAACGACAGGACGAAAAGAATTAGTGATGCTTATGATATTGAGGGATGGACTGGGTTTGATTTTAAGGGTAGAAATCGAAAATACTCTGAGTTTGTGTGGCATTTTCAACATTTCAATGGAGTTGATTTTGATAATAAACAAAATAAGAAAGCTATTTTTGAAATCGCTGGAGAGAATAAAGGATTTAGCGATAGCGTTTCCAATGAAAAAGGAAATTTCGATTATCTAATGTTCGCAGATATAGACCACAAAAATCCTGATGTACGAGATGAACTTTTTAGATGGGGAGAATGGTTTGTAAATTATCTTAATGTTGACGGTTTCAGATACGATGCGCTCAAACACATTGACGATCAATTCATAATTGATTTTACAAAACATATACAAAATGTTGTGAATCGCGATTTTTATTTTTTGGGTGAATATTGGCTACAAGATAAGGACAATACTAATCATTATTTGTATGATACAAAATACAATTTGGATTTATTCGATGTGGCACTTCATTTTAATATGTATTCTGCATCGAAAAAGGGCAATCAGTTTGATATGAGAAAAATTTTTGACAATACTTTGGTTCAAGAACATCCTACGATTGCAGTTACATTTGTGGATAATCATGATAGCGAACCTGGTCAATCGTTGGAATCATTCGTTGAACCTTGGTTTAAAAAGATTGCGTACGGTTTGATCTTACTAAGAAAAGACGGATATCCTTGTGTATTTTATGGTGATTATTGTAAAATAGGTGGAGAATATAATATCGAAGGACAAAAGGATATTATAGATAACTTGATGTACATCAGAAAACACTATGCTTTTGGAGATCAAACAGATTATATGGAAAGTGAAAATTTGATAGGCTGGATTAGACACGGAGATGATTTTCACAATCCAATGGCTGCTGTAATCAGTACGGGTGACATCAATACTTTGAGAATGGATGTAGGAAAGGAAAATGCAGGTAAAAAGTATACGGAAATTACTGGGACTAATTCTAATGAAATTGTAATCGATGATGATGGATTTGGAGATTTTGAAGTAGGAGCTGAAACTTTGAGCGTGTGGGTATGTAATGAGTAAATTTTATGCGGTAAAAATTGGGAGAAATCCTGGTATATACAATAGTTGGGCTGAATGCCAAGAGCAAGTAAATGGTTTTAAGGGAGCGATTTACAAATCTTTTAAAACAAAAGAAGAGGCAGATAATTTTATCAATGGAGATGATAATAAAAAAGTAGCGTCAATTGATAACTTAAGCGAAAATGAGTGTGTGGCTTATGTAGATGGTTCGTTCAAAAAAGACACGGGAGAATATAGTTTTGGTTGCGTGTTGTTTCATAATGGGAAAATCGACAAATTCAATAAAAAATATCCTCAATCAGAATATTCAACTCACAGAAATGTATCTGGAGAAGTAAGTGGGTCGGTATTTGCAATTAAAAAAGCAGTCGAACTTCAAATGAAAAAAATCACGATTTTTTATGATTATCAAGGAATTGAAAGCTGGGCTAATGGAGATTGGAAAACAAATAATAATTTAACCAAAAGCTACAAGAAATTTATCGACGAAATAAAATCTAAAATCGACATAAATTTCGTAAAAGTCAAAGGTCACTCCAACGACACTTATAACGATATGGCTGATGAATTGGCAAAACAAGCATTGGGGATAGGGAAATAAAAAAGTATTAAAAAATGTAATCTACTTTTTTAATTAGCAATTTTCCCACAAAAAAACTCTCACGAATTCTCGTGAGAGTTAACTTTTATTTGAATATTATCATAAGTTGTGTGATTTTTCTCTTATCAACATTAACTACGATGAATTTCAAGTTTTCAAATTCAACTTCGTCTTTTGATTTTGGCATCCTGTCCAATAGTTCAATTACAAATCCACCAATTGAATCGAATTTCTCACTTTGAAGATTGAGGTCAAATCTTTCGTTTACTTCATCAATTCTCATTTCAGGATCGACCAAATATTCGTTGTCGTTAATTTTAGTGACTTCTTTTTCATTGTCGTATTCATCATCGATTTCTCCGACAAGTTCTTCCAAGATATCTTCCATTGTTACCAGTCCACTTGTTCCACCATATTCATCAATGATGATACTGATGGAAATATTTTTAGCTCTCATTTGTTTGAACAAATCCACCACTGGAATGTATTCGTAAGCATAAAATGCCGGTTTTAGAATGTCTCTGATTTTAAAATCGTGGTCATCCTCGATGATTTTGTGAGCCAATTCTTTAATATGAAGAACGCCTATAATATCGTCGATGTTATCTTCATAAACTGGAATTCTTGAATAAGTAATATTTTTGATTATTTCTCTCAAATCATTTTCTGCATCTTCAATATCTACTGAAGCCATGCTGGTTCTAGGTGTCATAATGTCAACGGCTAAAGTTTCCTTTAATTCCAACGCATTAATCATGATTTCAGTTTCTTGATCTTTGAGAACACCTTCTTCTTCACTTACTTCCACCAAAGTTTTTAATTCTTCTTCGGTTAATGTAGAGCTGTCTCCATTATCTCCAATGAAAATTTTTATTACCAAACGAGTTAGTAAATTTAATACTTTTACAATTGGTTTGAAAATTATCGTTAATAAATATATAAATCTGGAAAATTTCAACGCTACAGATTTGTTTTTGTATTGGGCGATAGTTTTTGGTAAAACTTCACCGAAAATCAACACGAAAACAGTCATTACAACTGTTGATACCAAAGCTCCGTTTTGATGAAAAATATTTGTGAATAAAATTGTAGCTATAGAACTCGCAGCGATATTTACAATGTTGTTGCCAATTAAAATAGTAGATATGGTAGCTTGCATATTATCGTGCAATTTTCTTAGCAAATGTGCATTTTTGTTATCCTTTTGGTCTAATTGTCGAACTTTTATTTTGCTTACAGATGTTATCGCTGTTTCACTAGATGAAAAAACAGCTGACATTGCAACCAAGAACACTAACGCAATTATTTGCGAGGTACTCGAACTGTCCATTACATCACTCTCCAATGATATCGTAACATATAAAAATATAGTTGTAAATATAATACTTTGCTAAAATTTTTCAATAAAAATTAAAATAATTTGCAAAACTAAAGAAGATTTAACAACAAACAAATCTCACAATATGGTATACTATATATGTAGATAATACAGTAAAAAAGAAACGGTGATGAAAATGGATTTAAAAGAAAAAATTAGAGTTATAGATGGATTTCCAAAAGAAGGAATTTCATTCAAAGATATTACTACATTATTAAACGACAAAGATGCATACAAATACGCAGTAGATCTTATGGTAGATGATTTAAAAGATAAAGGTATTACCGCAATAGCAGCTCCAGAAGCTAGGGGATTTTTATTTGGATCAGCTGTTGCATATGCTCTTGGAGTTAGATTTATTCCAGTAAGAAAACCTGGAAAGCTTCCTGGTGAAGTTTCAGAATATTCTTATGATTTGGAATATGGTACTGACAAGTTAGAAGTTCACAGAGATGCAATTAAAAAAGGTGACAAGGTTGCTATCGTTGACGATTTATTGGCAACAGGTGGTACTGTGAATGCAGTAGCTAAGTTAATTGAAAAAAACGGCGGCGAAATCACTGCTATGGAATTTTTGATTGAACTTACTGAACTTGGCGGAAGAGATATCAACAAAAATTATTACATCAACACTTTAGTACAATACGAATCATAAAATTATATCCACATGTTAAGCATGTGGATTTTTTATTGTAAAAAAACACAACCTTTGATTAAAAGGTTGTGTTAGATTGATTATTTACTTTGCATTAATAAATTGTATTTAATATCCCATAATTTTTGTGACAAATCCACATGGAATAAATGAGGATGTTCAAATCTTTTTACTTCTTCCCATTGTTCGTTTATTTGTTCATTTTTTCTTTCGATTATTTTATCCAATTTTGGAAGATCATAAACCAATTCTCCCTTGTCGAATATTCTAACCAACAATTCTTTAGTTGTGAAGTTGGTCAATGTTTTTCTCTTCCAAGTGTGAACAGGGTGGAAGATTTCCAATTCTTTTGATTCGTCAATTTTTTCATCGTGAAGAGTTATCAAATCCGCTTCTGCTTTGCCGCTATTTTTGTCGTAAATTCTGTAAACTGTCTTAAAGGCAGGAGTTGTAATTTTTTCGATATTTTCACTAATTTTTATCTTTGGAATGATTTCACCGTTAGGTTTTTCAACTGCGCATAATTTGTACACGCCACCTAAAACTGGATCTGATTTTGCAGTGATTAATCTTTCTCCAACTCCAAATCCATCTAGTTTTGCTCCTTGTTCAATTAAATCAGAAATTGTATATTCATCTAATGAATTACTTGCCATGATTTTGCAATTTTCATATCCTGCAGCATCCAACATTTTACGGGCTTGTTTTGATAAATAAGCAAGGTCTCCACTGTCAATTCTAATTGACATATTTTTAATTCCACGAGGTTTCAAAACTTCATCGAAAACCTTGATCGCATTTGGCACACCTGATTTTAAAACATTGTAAGTATCCACTAAAAGTGAACAAGAATTAGGGAATGTTTCGGCGTATTTTTTGAATGCTTCGTATTCTGAATCAAACATCATAATCCATGAGTGAGCCATTGTTCCAAAAGCAGGTACATCGTAAGTGATGTCTGTCAAAGTATTGCTTGTAGCAGTAGCACCACCTATGAAAGCTGCTCTTGCACCAAGAACTGTAGCATCCACACCTTGTGCACGTCTCGCTCCGAATTCCATCACAACTCTTCCTTCAGCTGCATGAACTATTCTATTCGTTTTAGTTGCAATCAATGATTGATGATTGATTGATAAAAGTGCAAAAGTTTCTATCAATTGTGCTTGTGGAGCAGGGCCACGAACTATCATTAATGGTTCGTTAGGAAATGCAACTGAACCTTCAGGCATTGCCCACACATCGCATTCAAATTTGAAATTTCTAAGATAATCTAAGAATTTTTCGCTGAACATATTTTTGCTCTTGAAATATTCGATATCTTTTTCGTCAAATTTCAAATTTTGAATATATTTTACTACTTCTTCTAATCCTGCAACGATAACAAAACCTCCGTTGTCTGGAATTCTTCTAAAATACAAATCAAAATAAGCATATTCATTTTCCATATTATTTTCCAAATATCCATTCATCATTGTAAATTCATAAAAATCAGATAACATGCTTAAATTTTCATAATTTTTCCAATCCATAATCTGCCTCCATATTTCATTACGATAATTATAATCCAAATTTTAATCTTTGACAAAAAGTTTTAAATATTATATAATAACCATACCACCGGTAGGGGGGTAGAAAGGAGAAAAAATGGAAGAAATAAAATTAAAAATACAAGGCATGAGCTGTGAATCATGTGCGGCTAGAATAGAAAAAGTTTTAAGTAAATACGAATATATCGACACAGTTAATGTGAACTTGCTTCAAGAATACGCATATTTGAAATTAAAAGAAGGATACGATATAGAAACTATCGTAGACAAAATAAAAAAAGCTGGATATGATGTTCCAGTGAAGACATCGAAGTTTGATATCGAGGGAATGAGTTGTCAGTCATGTGCATCTAGAATTGAAAAAGTTTTGAACAAAAATAATTTCAAAGATGTTAACGTGAATTTGTTGCAAAACTCACTTACGGTTAGTTTTTATGAAGGATACAAGACCAATTCTGATGTAAAAAGATTAGTCGACAAAGCAGGATTTTCTGCAGAAATAAAAACAGACAATAAAATAGCTAACGAAAAATATATAACTGAATACGAAAAATTGAAAAGAGATTTTATAATTTCAGCGATTTTTTCAATTCCATTGTTTTCAGCGATGTTTTTCCATATGGCAGGAGTTCACACGATTTTAAGTAATGGATATTTTCAATGGGCGTTGGCAACTGTTGTTCAATTCTACATTGGAAGAAGATATTATGTGAATGCATACAAATCATTAAGAGGTGGAGGAGCTAACATGGATGTTCTCATTGCTTTAGGAACAAGTGCGGCTTACTTCTACTCAATTTATCACGTATTAATAGGAAGTGACCAATTGTATTTTGAATCATCAGCTGTTGTTATTACATTGATTTTACTCGGAAAACTTTTTGAAAAAAGAGCGAAGACTAGAACTACTGATGCAATAAGTAAATTAATGGGACTCCAAGCGAAAAAAGCTAACGTAATAAAAAATGGGCAAACTATCGAAACAGACATTGAAGATGTAATGGTTGGAGATAAAATTCTCGTAAAACCAGGAGAAAAAATTGCGGTCGATGGAATAATAGTAGAGGGGAGTTCTTCAGTTGATGAATCAATGATTACTGGAGAATCGATGCCTGTGAAAAAACAAGTTGGAGATGAATGTATTGGCTCTACGATTAATAAAAATGGATCATTTGTATTTGAAGCGAAAAAAATTGGCGAAGACACAGTTCTCAGTCAAATCGTGAAATTAGTCGAAGATGCACAATCCAATAAAGCCCCAATCCAAAGACTAGCAGATAAGATTTCATCTGTTTTTGTACCCATTGTTATTGCAATCGCTGTGATTACATTCGTCGTCACTTATTTTGTGACAAAACAATTTGACAGAGCGTTACTAAATTCAGTTTCAGTTCTTGTTATAGCGTGCCCTTGTTCATTGGGACTTGCGACTCCTACAGCTATAATGGTAGGAAGTGGCAAAGGCGCAGAGCTTGGAATTTTAATAAAAAGTGCAGAAGTTTTAGAAACTGCAAACAAAATAGATGCAGTTATTTTGGATAAAACAGGAACAATAACAAATGGTAAACCAGAAGTTGTAGATTACCAATCAACTGATGATGATTTCTTAAAAGTTGTTTCATCAATTGAGAAAAACTCAGAACATCCACTAGCAGATGCAGTAGTTAAGGAATACGAAAAAAATAGTTCAGATTTTTATAAGGTAGAGGATTTCCATTCAATAACTGGGAAAGGACTTTCAGCAAGAATAAACGATGATGAATATTTCATAGGCAATGAAAAATTGATGAAGGAAAATAATATTGATGTCAATGTAGATATTCAAAAATATCAATCTCAAGGAAATACAGTTGTACTTGTTGGAAAAAACGATGAATTTTACGGATATATTTTGATTGCAGATAAAATAAAAGAATCTTCACCAAAAGCCGTTTCAAAATTAAAAGGCGATAATATCGATGTATATATGATAACTGGTGACAGCGAAAATACTGCAAAACATATCGCAGAAAAAGCAAACATCGACCATGTTATTGCAGAATGTTTGCCAAAAGACAAATCAGATAAATTGTTGGATTTGAAAAATCAAGGCAAAAAAGTTGGAATGGTTGGAGATGGGATAAACGATGCACCAGCGTTAGCGGCAAGTGATGTCGGATTTTCGATAGGAACTGGTACTGATGTTGCGATTGAAGCGAGTGACATCACAATAATAAATGGTGATTTGAATAAAGTTCATACTGCGATTAGATTAAGTCACAGGGTAATAAAAACGATAAAACAAAATTTATTCTGGGCGTTTTTCTACAATGTTATTGGAATTCCAATTGCAGCATTTGGATTTTTGAATCCAATGATAGCAGGGGCTGCGATGGCGTTCAGTTCGGTAACTGTAGTTACAAATTCGTTGAGAATTAAAAATTTTAAGGAGGAAAAATAATGAAAAAAGAATTTGAAGTGTTGGATATGGTGTGCAATCATTGCGTAGAATCAGTAACGAAAGCTTGTAAATCTGTCGATGGAGTTACAGATGTAAATGTAATTTTGGAAGACAAGAAAGCTGTAGTAGAAGGAGATTTCAACGAAACAGATATCATCAAAGCAATCGATGAAATTGGTTTTGAGGCTACTTTGAAATAATGACAGAACACAAACAAAAAGCTCTCAAGAAAATCAAAACGGTTCGTGGACAACTCGATGCAATCGTAAATATGATTGAAGAGGACAGGTATTGCGTAGATATTTCTACACAGATTTTAAGCTGTATTGGTCAATTGAAAAAAGCAAACATCGATATTTTGAATGGACACATGAGAACATGCGTCAAACATGCGATTGAAAATGATAATGCAGACGAAAAAATCGAAGAAATAATCAACATTATCGACAAATATATCAAATAGAAGAAAACTTCCTCACAGCAAATGAAAATTTGCAGGGGAAGTTTTTTATTATTTATTAATGATTAGTATCGTTTGCAAAAATGTAAATTGGGTATATATAGAATAAGAAAATAAGAAATTATTTCTTAATTCATAAACAGGAGGAATTTTATGAAACTTAATTATGTAACAAAAGATATCAAATTGACTGATGATTTGAAACAAATGGCAGAATCTAAATTACACAAATTAGATAAATATTTCCATGACGAACAACAAGCTCGTGTAGTATTCAAAAAAGAAAAAGACAAAGCGAGAGTTGAAGTCACTATGATTTTAGATAAAGGAGTTGTTTTAAGAGCAGAGGAATCCAACGAAGATATTAAAACAGCTATCGATAAAGTTGAAGATGCACTAGCAAGACAAGTAAGAAAACACAAAACAAAATTGCAAAAGAGATTTACAGAAAGTAACTCTATAAGATTTGAAGCTGTAGAAGAAAATAGCGCAAAAGAAATTCCAACAGGTTCAATAGTAAAGACAAAAGAATTTGGAATCAAACCAATGGACAAGGAAGAAGCTATCATGCAAATGGAATTAATCGATCATGATTTCTTTGTATTCTTGGATTCAAAAACAAACAATGTAAATGTTGTTTATAAGAGAAATGATGGCAACTACGGATTGTTAGTTCCTGGATTTGAAAAATAGCAAAAATGTTCAAATTGATGATATAATAAGAGAGAAATAAGATTTCTCTCTTATTTGATTTGAGAGAATATGAAAATAGAATTAAGTGAAAAACTAAAAGCGTATTGCAATCAAAAATCCAAGCACAAAATTTTGTTGTACATGGGACAAAGTCCATGTTGTACAATTGCAGAAGCTAAATACTACGCAAAATTTATTTCAAAATCACCAAATTTGAAAGAGGTGTATATTGATGGGATTAGCGTGTATTATGAAGCTTACATTGAAAAATACTTGGATGATTGTCAGCTAGATTTGGTAAAATTTTTGAATATGATTATAGTAAATTATTAGGAGGTTATTATGTCAACACCACATATCGAAGCGAAAAAAGGAGATATCGCAAAAACAGTTTTATTGCCAGGAGATCCATTGAGAGCGAAATTTATCGCAGATAATTTCTTGGAAGATGTTAAACAATTCAACGCAGTTAGAAATATGTTTGGATATACTGGAAAATACAAAGGCAAAGAAATTTCTGTTATGGGAACTGGAATGGGAATTCCATCTATAGGAATTTATTCTTATGAGCTTATCCACGAATATGGAGTTGAAAATCTTATCAGAATCGGTTCAGCAGGAGCTTACAGCAAAGATTTGGATTTATATGATGTTGTAATAGCAATGGGAAGTTGTTCAGATTCAAATTTTGCTCACCAATTCGATTTGGAAGGAACTTTTTCAGCGATTTGCGATTACGATTTGTTGAGAAAAGCAGTAAATGTTGCAGAAGAAAAAAACATCGACGTTCACGTTGGAAATGTATTCTCAGCAGATATTTTCTACAACCAAAAATCTGAAGAATGGAAAAAATGGGAAAAAATGGGCGTATTAGCAGTTGAAATGGAAAGCTACGGATTGTATTTGACTGCAAAGGCAAACAATGCAAGAGCTTTGACTATTTTGACAATTTCCGACTCATTCCATTCAGACAAGCAAACTACTCCAGAAGAAAGACAAACATCATTTACAAAAATGATGGAAATCGCATTGGAATTAGGTGAATAATATGGAATTAAATAAATATATCGATCATACTTTATTAAAAGCTGATGCAACATCAGCTGATATCAAAAAAATCTGTGATGAAGCAATAAAATACGATTTTAAAAGCGTGTGCGTAAATTCTTGTTACACATCTTTGGTTAAAAAATCTTTGGAAAATTCAAGCGTTTTGGTGTGCACTGTTGTGGGATTTCCACTTGGAGCAATGAGCATCAAATCAAAAGCTTTTGAAGCGAAGACGGCAATCGAAGATGGAGCAGATGAAATCGACATGGTTATAAATATCGGCAAATTAAAAGAAAAAGATTATGATTATGTTGAAAAAGATATCCAAGCAGTAAGAGATGCTACAAAAGGGAAGGTTTTGAAAGTAATCATCGAAACTTGCTTGTTAACTGATGAAGAAAAGAAGAAAGCTTGCGAAATTTCCGTAAAATGTGGCGCTGATTTTGTGAAGACTTCTACAGGTTTTTCAACAGGTGGAGCAAAAGTAGAAGATGTAAAACTTATGAAAGATACTGTCGCAGACAAAGCAATGGTAAAAGCAAGTGGCGGCATTCATTCCAGAGAACAAGCTCTAGCAATGATAGAAAATGGTGCAGATAGAATCGGAGCATCAAGCGGTATTAAAATAGTAGAAGGATAATTGTAAAGATGCTAGATTTAGCATCTTTTCATTAATTTAAGGAGTAATATGTATTATAGAGATCAACATTGTCACACAGAATTTTCATTTGATAGTAAAGAAAAATTTGAAAATTATTTGAAACTTGTAAAAGGTGACATCGTCACAACGGAACACTTGGATTATGGATTTACCTATAATGATGGTAGAGTTGAGGATGTCGATATAGATTACGATAAATACGTAAAAGTAATTGCAGAACACAACGAAAAAAGTTCACAAAAAATTTTAAAGGGAATAGAAATAGGTTACACTGCCCCAAATTTGGATAAAATAATAAAAAAAGTGAGCAGTAGAGATTACGATATTCAATTATTATCCGTTCATCAATACGATGGCAAAGATTTTATGAATCCGAAACCAGAAGATTATTCTCAAAGGGAATTTCTTGTAAAATATTATGAAAAAATGGTAGAAGCAATGAAGAATTTCAAAGATTTCGATGTTCTAACTCACATTGATTACGCATTAAGGCTCAACAGATTGGATCCAAAAAACATGGACATTGTGGATGAATATTTGACGAAAGTTTTTGCTGAACTTATTAATGATGAAAAAGCGTTGGAGCTTAACACGAGAAGCGTGTACCAATACAATAACCTCGACTATTACACATTTGCGATTAAAAAATACATTAAAATGAAAGGCAAGCTGTTTTCTGTAGGAAGTGATGCTCATTTTGAAAGTTATTACAGATATCACTTTGATGATGCATTCAAATTATTAAAAAGCGTAGATGCAAAATATTTGGCGATGTTTGAAAATAGAAAAATGACGACAATAAAATTGGAGGACATGTAATGAAAGTTTTGATTACAAATAGAATTCCAAACGAAATTATAAAAAAATACAAAGAAAATTTTGAAGTAGATTACAATGATAGCTTGGAATTTTTGTCAAAAGAAGAATTGAAAACTAGAATAAAAGATGCAGAAGCATTGGTGTGTCCTTTGAGCGAAAAAATCGATTCAGAAATTATCGATGCGGCGAATAATTTGAAAATAATCGCAAATTACGGAGCTGGATTTGATAATGTGGATATTAATTACGCAAAAGAAAAAGGAATAATTGTCACAAATGCGCCCGCATCTGCATCTACAAAATCAACTGCAGAATTAACTTTTGGTTTAATTATAGATTTGCTTAGAAATATCACGAAGATGAATTCTGATTGCTATGATGACTCTTTTGAAGGGTGGAAACCTGTGTATGGTTTGGGAGAAACATTGGAAGGAAAGACTTTGGGAATAATTGGACTCGGAAGAATTGGAACTGAAGTTATGAGAAAAGCAAAAGCATTTGATATGGATGTTATTTTCTACAATCGCAGCAAAAAAGAAGTTGAAGGGGCAAAGCAAGTAGATTTAGATTTTCTTTTAGAAAATAGTGACATTATAACTTTACACACTGCTTATAGCGACGAATTACATCATTTAATAGATGCAAAAGCATTATCAAAAATGAAAAAAACCGCTTTTTTAATCAACGCATCTCGTGGCAAAGTTATTAGCGAACAAGATTTGATAGATGCATTAAACGACGGGGAAATTTCTGGTTGTGCGTTGGATGTGTACGAATTTGAACCAAAAATTTCAGAAGAATTGAGAAATGCCAAGAATATTTTGTTGGCACCTCATTTGGGAAATGCGACTAAACTTGCACGCGCTCAAATGGGAGAGTTTACTTTTGACAATATTATGCAATTTAAAAACGGAGAAATCCCTAAAAATAAAGTAAATTAGTTTAATATCGCGTTTAATTATGGTATACTAATTGAGTAAAAAAATGAAAAGGGGAATTTATGACTGATGATATAAAAGCATTGTTCCAATCAAAAGGATTTTTTGTGTTTTTATCATTGATGTTTAAATTGTTTTTGGATTTGAGCTATTCATATGCAATAAGTCCGTTGTTTTCATACATGGGCCTTGTGAACAATTTAAATATTTACAAACTGATAGAATCATATGCTTTGGTTGTGATAATGTGTTATACGATAAGGCATAAAGTAGAGAGAGTCAGCGATTTTTATCTGATGCTATTTTATGTTTTGATAATCATACCGTGTTTAAATATATATCCTTACAAGGATTTCTCCAGATTATATATGTATATGCTAATAGCATCATTTTATACTATTCAAATTTTCGCCAATTCACCGAAATTAAGATTATCTTTTTCGGATAAAAAAATCAACGAAAGTTTCATAGTTTATGCTTTTGCTCTGGTGGGAATATTAATGTTTGCTTGGATAATATTGAGAGGCGGACTTAAATATTTGAATTTCGATTTTAGAAAAGTTTACGACACTAGAAGAGAAATCGCGGAAGTAATCTTTCCTGGTCCGTTTGCATATTTTATGAACTGGTATGGTAAAATTATCAACCCAACTTTGTTGGTGTTCTGCCTTTGGGATAGAAAAAAATTAGGAACCGTAATTACATTGATTTGCCAAGTGTTTTTCTTCGGATTTACTTCACACAAATCGATGCTGTTTTATCCGGTTTTGGTAATTTTCATCGCTATCGTAAAAGGAAATAAATACACTGGAAATTTAATGACTATGGGACTAGCTGGTCTTACATTTTTGTGTTTGGCATTTTATTTAATAACAGATAATTGGCAACCTATAAGTGTAATCGTAAGGCGTGTTTTCATGGTAACTGCAGATAATCATTTTAGATATTATGATGCATTCAAAAATATTGATTTCGTGTATTTGACAGACAAATCTTGGGTATTTGGTGGAAAATTGTATCCATATAATTATCCAATCCAGGCGTTGATTTCGATGATTTATTACGGTCATCCAAACACATGGGTTAATACAGGATTTATCGCAAATGGATACGCTAACTTTGGTTTTTACGGAATGTTAATTTATTCTGCAATTACTGGTTGGTTAATTGGAATTATGGACGAAATCTCATACAAAAAAATGCCTTTATGGGTAGCTATAGCGATAACTATTGTGCCTGTGTTCAATCTTATTAGTGTGGATTTACTTACAGGACTTCTATATCACGGATTGATTATGAGCATATTTTTAATGTGGTTATTGAGTAAAAGAGATAAAAAAGTTAAGGAGATATAAACTTGGAAGAATTAAATTTAAAAGAAGCGTGGCAAGCAGTAATCAGAAAATTGCCACACATTATAATAATAATGCTTGTATGCGCATTATTAGCGAATGTTTTTAATAATGTTTTGGGAGAGGACTCTTATTCATCAAAGGTTTCAATAATGGTGGGAAGTCCAGAAGATTTTGAAAAAGAAGGAGCTGTTGTTTCCAAAGTAGATGCAATGATCAATCAACAATTGGTTTCAAATGTTGAACAATTACTTAAATCAAATGCTGTATTAGATACTGTAGCAGAAAAAGTTGGAAACGGAGTTAGCTCTTCTGATTTGAAAAAAGATTTGAAAGTAAAAAGCGTTCCATCTACATCAATCATTGAAATGGAATATTCAAGTGAAAGAGAAGATGTAACTAACAAAGTATTGGATGAATCATTGAAAGCTATTACAGAATTGACTAAAAAGACAATGAAAAAAGATAACATTCAAGTGGTTGATGCACCAAATGCTAAGAAAAAAATGAAACAACTTGTAAATAAAATTGACACTGCCATTGGATTATTCTTGGGAATGTTGATCGGTTTAGCTTATGCATTCGCTTCATATTACAAAGACCCTAACATTTTCAGCAAGGAACAATTGCAAAACAAATTGGGAATTGAAACAGTTAGTGTACTTTCAAATGATTATGACGAAAATTCAAGTAGCGCTTTGAGCTTGTTGAACAGAAGAATTGATAAATTTGATAATATTGGAGTGTTTAGCTTTAATCAAAATACTGCCAATTTAGCAAAAGCTTACAATTCAAATTTTGATAAAAAAATTACAGCTGTAAGCCCGATTTCAGAAAAGGTTGATCTTACAGATTTGACAACAGATATCAAAAATGCAATTGTACTTTACAAAAATGGTGATTCAAGATTGGGAGAAATCAAGAACACATTGGAAGCTATAAAATCATTGGGTATTAATCCAATTGCAGCAGTTGAAATATCCAAGTACAATTCAGACGACAAAAAATATTTACCATATGCTTAAAACTAAACGCATTAGAATGAAAATTCTGGTGCGTTTTTTAGTGTACAAAAAAAATTATTGGGTATAAAAATAATGGTGATTAAATGATAAATTCAAAACTTTTTAAAAATTTTACAGAAGAAGAATTTGAACAATTTCTTATTGAATCAAATTCGATAATAAACAAATACAATAAAAATTCGTTCGTTTTTTCTCCGGGAGATATTTGCGATAAAATCTACGTTTTGAAAAGCGGAAAGCTCAGTCTTGAAAAGACGGATATTAATGGGAAGAACACTGTAGTCAATATTTTCAAAAATCATGGCGAAGTGATGGCAGAGGTATATTCGTATTTGAATAAAATCAGTGATTTTACGTTAGTGTGTAACACTGATTGTGAAATTCTCGAAATTCCTGTGAGATTTTTCGATATTTCTAAAAGTTCAACTCCAATTAAAAATAAAATTATGACCAATCTTATAACAATTCTTGCGGAGAAGGCTTTTTTCTTAAATAGCAAGGTGAGAATGTTGTCTAGTTTTTCGTTGAGACAAAAAATCGCAACTTTTTTAATCCAAACAGAAAAAGAAAACATATCAAACACCGGCATGACAAGGCAACAAATGGCAGATTTTCTGGCTACGACAAGACCTTCTTTATCCAGAGAATTACTAAGCATGGAAGATAGTGGTCTTATCGAATTGAATGGATCTGAAATTAAGATTAAAAACAGAGAAGAATTGGAGAATTTATTGTAATAAACAAATGTAACTTATGTTACAGAAACCTACACTTCTGATTAATTATAATTAAACCATAAAGTATAAAAAATCAGGGGGAAAGAAAATGGAAAAAACTATCGAAAAAAATCAAGAAATGTTTTGTTATCAATGTCAAGAAACTGCAAAAAACATCGCGTGTACTAAAAAAGGCGTGTGCGGTAAAACATCAGATGTAGCAAATATTGAAGATTTGTTGGTTTGGGTTACAAAAGGATTAGGGGAAATCCTAACTAGAATGAGAAAAGAAAACAAAGATATCAAAAATTTGCATTCTTTTGTCAACAATAATTTGTTTACTACAATTACTAATGCAAACTTCCACTACGAAGATTTGTTAGAAAAAGTAAAAGAAACTATTGATTTGAACCAAAAATTAATTGAGGGATTAGATGACAAAGAAAATTTGTCAAAGGCAGCTTTATACAACGAAAAAGACGATGACGAATTAAAATTAAAATCACAAATTATCGGCGTGTTGAATACTTTGGATGACGATAAGAGAAGTCTAAGAGAACTTATTACTTACGGATTGAAGGGAATGGCAGCCTACAATAGACATGCTAATGTTTTGGGAAAATTTGATGACAATGTCGACGAATTTATGGAAAGTACGTTAGCAAAATTAATGGACGATAGTTTATCCGTAGAAGATTTGATAGCTCTTACATTAGAAACTGGATCAAATGGTGCAGCAGCAATGGCACTTTTGGACAGTGCGAACACATCTGCATACGGAAATCCAGAAATTTCAGAAGTAAACATCGGAGTTAGAAATAATCCTGCAATTTTGATTTCTGGTCACGATTTGAAAGATATGGAAATGCTTTTGGAACAAACTCAAAACACTGGGGTAGATGTGTACACTCACAGCGAAATGTTACCTGCAAATTATTATCCAGCTTTCAAAAAGTACGATAATTTCGTAGGAAATTACGGAAACTCTTGGTGGTTACAAGACAAGGAATTTGAATCATTTAACGGTCCAATCTTGATGACTACTAACTGCATTATTCCACCAAAAGATTCTTACAAAGACAGAGTATTCACAACTGGTGTTGCAGCATATCCAGGAATGAAACACATTGCAGCAGATGAAAATGGTCACAAAGATTTCTCAGAAATAATAGAACTTGCTAAAAAATGCGAATCTCCAAAAGAAATTGAGCACGGAAAAATCGTGGGTGGATTTGCGCACAATCAAGTGTTGGCTTTGGCAGACAAAGTTGTTGAAGCTGTTAAAAATGGAGACATCCAACAATTTGTTGTAATGGCAGGTTGCGATGGAAGACAAAAAGGAAGAAATTATTACGAAGATTTCGCAAAAGCATTACCTGAAGACACTATTATTTTAACTGCAGGTTGTGCAAAATACAGATACAACAAATTAAACTTAGGAGATATCAATGGAATACCAAGAGTTTTGGATGCAGGTCAATGCAATGATTCATATTCATTAGTTGTCATCGCACAAGCTTTACAAAAAGCTTTTGGTCTTGATGATATCAACGATTTGCCAATTAGCTACAATATTGCATGGTATGAACAAAAGGCTGTAATCGTACTACTTGCACTTTTGAGCTTGGGTGTTAAAAACATTCACCTTGGACCAACTCTTCCTGCATTCCTATCTCCAAATGTAGCCAATGTTTTGGTAGAAAATTTTGGAATTGCTCCAATTGGAGAAGTTGATGAGGATATGGAAAAATTTGGAATTAAAACAAAATAATTCGTGAAAATTCATTTAATTAAGAGTCCGAAAGGGCTCTTTTTTGTTTGAAGAAATCTTGTTTTAAATCGATTGACTTAAATTTTTTTAAGATATATTATTAAATAGATTGAAAATTTTGGAGATAAAAATGAAATACGAAAATTTTATTTTAAAATGTGAAGATATAGAAATAAAAGCGTTGGAAATGAAATATTTAGATGATTTTCACGAATACGCTATTCAAAAAGAAGTTGGTCCATCTGCGGGATGGAAGCCACATGAATCTATAAGACAATCTAAGAAAATTTTAAAAGAATTTATCGATTCAAAATTAGAATACGGGGTTTTTCTGGAAGATACACTAATAGGAATTATTGGAATATACGAGGACGATTATTTATTTGAACAACCAGAATTTGAAGAAAAAACAGGCGTTGAAATCGGATATAGCTTGAACAAAAATTATTGGAATCGTGGAATTATGACTAAGGTTGTTACGTGTTTTACCAATCATTTGCTAAATGATTTGGAGTATGATTATATTTCTTGTAGTTGTTTTGTTGAAAATAATATAAGTGCAAGAGTTATTGAGAAATGTGGGTTCAAATTTTATGGTAAACATTTGTATCAGAATTTTGATGGAACAAACAAACTTTGCAATTATTATTATATAGAAAATTTGAAGGAGGGATAGATTGAACTTAGCATTAAAGAAGAGTAAATTTTTCGGGGACAAAAATTTCTACAAAGGTGTGTTGGTACTAGCAATTCCAATTATTATTCAGCAACTTATTACATCATTTGTAAATATGCTGGACAATATTATGGTTGGGCAGACTGGGACTTTTGCAATGAGTGGGGTTTCTGTTGCAAATCAATTGATTACTGTATTTAACTTGGCGATTTTCGGTCTGGTATCAGCGGCGAGTATTTTTGCAGCACAATTTGCAGGGAAAAAAGATTACAAGAATGTGCAAAACTGTTTGTATTTTGATGTGGTGTTATCTTTTATTGTTTCTGTGATTAGTGTGCTTATTTTCTGGGTTTTTGGAGAGAAATTATTGTATTTATTTATGAATCCAGACACAGATACTGCAAAAAATATTGCCACGACTATGGAATTTGCGCTAGATTATACAAAAATAATGACAATAGGATTTATTCCATTTGCTTTTTCACAGTCGATTTCATCTTCAATGAGGGTAAATGGAGAGACAAGACTTCCTATGATTACAAGTGTGATTACGGTGTTAGTGAACTTCGTGTTCAATTTGGTTTTGATTTTCGGACTTTTAGGTTTTCCTACATTAGGACCCAAAGGTGCTGCGATTGCGACTGTTATTTCGAGATTTGTGGAACTATCGTTGTTTATTTATTTTGCAAACAAAAATAAGTTTAGATTCACATTTTATTCTGATTTCTTCAAGAATTTCCATATAGATACTCATCTTTTTAAAAACATAACTGTTGCGGGAATTCCCTTGATTATCAATGAGGTTTTGTATTCTTTGGGGATTGCTGCGATTACACAATCTTATTCTACAAGAGGAATTGAAGCCTTGGCAGCATATAATATTTCCCAGACAATTATAGGACTTTTCATCGTGTTTAATTTGGCGATGGGAGATTGTATTTCAATTATGGTAGGAAGACTTTTGGGAAGTGGAAATATCGATGAAGCTGTTGACACTGACAGAAAATTAGTCGTGTTCTCATTTATGTTAGCAGTTGTAGTTGGAATTGTGTTGATTATTTTGGCACCACTTTTTCCAGAATTTTACAACACAACTAATGATGTAAAATTAATGGCGACGAATATGCTTAGAGTTGGTGGAGCGTTTTTGTGGATTTCTGCTTTGTACAATGCGTCATATTTTACACTCAGAAGTGGTGGTAAAACTATTTTGACTTTGCTTTTTGATTCGGTGGGAATTGTTTTGATTTCGTATCCGCTTTCGTTTTTATTGGCAAAATTTACAGATTTAAATGTCGTGTTGATGTATTTGATAATTTCTGTGATTGATTTATACAAGGTTATTTTGGGATTGATTTTAGTTGAAAAGAAAATTTGGGTAAAAAATTTGGCGAAATAATTGCCAGATTTATATTAATAAATGTGAGATTTGGCGATTTGTGATATAATAAAATAAGTTAAATTTATTTTTTATGGGGGATATTATGAGTGAAGTAAGAGTAAGATTTGCTCCAAGTCCAACAGGATTTTTACACATTGGTGGACTTAGAACAGCTTTATATAATTATTTGTATGCAAAAAGAAATAACGGTAAATTTCTTTTGAGAATTGAAGACACTGATAGAACAAGATATGTTGAAGGTGCTATCGAAAATTTATTGGAACAATTAAAATGGGCAGGACTTGATCCAGATGAAGGAGTTGTCCTTGATGATGAAGGAAACGTAACTGAAGTTGGAGAATGTGGTCCTTACATTCAATCTGACAGAGTAAAACAAGGATTGTACCAAAAATATATCGACGAATTAATAGAAAAAGGCTACGCTTATTATTGTTTCTGTTCAAAAGAAAGATTGGATCAAGTAAAAGCACAACAAAAAGCAGATGGTTTGATGCCAAAATACGACGGACTTTGCAGAGGAATTAGCATTGAGGATGCTAAAAAGAGAATTGCAAACGGTGAAGAATATGTTATTAGATTGAAACTTCCTGAAAACAAAGAAATCACATTTAACGATGCGATAAAAGGTAAGATTACTTTCAACACTAATGATATGGACGATCAAGTTTTGATAAAATCTGACGGATTTCCAACTTATCACTTTGCAGTTGTAGTTGACGATCATTTGATGGGAATTACTCACATTGTTCGTGGTGATGAATGGATTTCTTCAACAGCAAAACACGTGTATTTGTATCAATGTTTCGGATGGGATGTCCCAGAATTCGTTCACTTACCAGTTGTTTTGAACAAATCAGGTAAGAAATTATCCAAGAGAAATGATGACGTTGCAGTTAAAGATTTCAGAAAAAAAGGATATTTGCCAGAAGCTATCGACAATTACCTAGCACTTGTAGGTTGGTCAAGTGAAGATAACCAAGAAATTATGTCGATGGAAGAATTGAAACACAAATTTGATTTCAACAGAGTTTCAAAATCCGGCGGAGTTTTCGATACAGAAAAATTAAACTGGATTAACAGACATTACATTAAAGAAATAGAAAATGAAAAATTAGCATCAATGTTAAAACCATACTTGGTTGAAGATGGAGTGATTTCTGAAGATTATCCAGAATACAAGTTAATAGAAATCGCCTCATTATTCAAAGAAGAATTGGATTACTTGGCAGAAATAACTGAAAAAGTTGAATTCTTGTTCAAAGATTACGAAATGGATGACGATGCTAAGGAATTCTTAAACTACGAAAAATTAGACGAATTAATGAATGCATTAAAAGAAGAAATCGAATCAGTTGATGAAATCGAAAAAGAATTTGCATCAGGAGTTATGAAAAAAGTTCAAAAGAAAACTGGAATCAAGGGCAAGGATTTGTGGATGACTACAAGAGCTGTAGTTACTGGAAATGTTCACGGACCAGACTTAGATTCTATTATGGTAGTTTTAGGAAAACAAGAAGTTTTAGATAGGATTAACAAAGCTTTAAATAGATAGGAGAAGATATGAAGTTATACAATACACTGACACGAAAAAAGGAAGAATTCAAACCAATTAAAGAAAAAAATGTCGGTATATACGTATGTGGCCCTACTGTTTATAATTATATTCACGTTGGAAATGCAAGACCGATTGTGGTATTTGATACTTTGAGAAGATATTTTATTTACAAAGGATATAATGTTAAATTTGTAAGCAACTTCACTGATATCGACGACAAAATTATCAATAAAGCAAAAGACGAAAATATAGATTTTAGAGAAATAACTAAGAAATACATTCAAGCTTACTTGAATAATGTATCGGGACTTAATTTCGACGAAGATGACACTATTCATCCAAAAGCTACTGAATATATCGACGAAATGATTAAATTTGTAAAAACTTTGGAAGACAAAGGTGCAGCATATAATGTCGATGGCAATGTGTATTTTGATATCACAAAAGCAAAAGACTACGGAAAATTATCCAAGAAAAATATAGATGATTTGCGTGCTGGTGCTAGAATTGATGTCAACAGCGAAAAGAAAAATCCGATGGATTTTGCTTTGTGGAAGAAGAGAAAAGAAGAAAGTGAACCTGCTTGGGAAAGTCCATGGGGAATGGGAAGACCTGGTTGGCATTTGGAATGTTCTGTAATGAGCAAATCAATTTTGGGTGATACTATTGATATTCACGCTGGTGGAGAAGATTTGCAATTCCCACATCACGAAAATGAAATCGCTCAATCAGAAACATGCACTGGAGCTCACTTTGCAAATTATTGGTTACACAACTCAATGATAACTGTAGATAAGGAAAAAATGAGCAAATCAAAGAATAATTTCTTCTTGTTAAAAGACATCGAAAAAGAATTTGATTTGGAAGTTATCAGATTGTGGTTGTTATCTGTTCACTACAGAAATCCGATTGATTTCAGTCACGACACGTTAGTAGCTACGAAAAATTCTCTTGATAGATTGTATACTGCTAAGAAATTCTTAAATAGAATTTTGGAAAACTCTTCTGAAAAAGAAGAAAAAGATGATAATATAAAAACATTCAGAGAAAAATTTGAACAAGCTATGGATGATGACATCAACACAGCTGATGCGATTAGCGTATTATTCGATTTCATTAAATATATCAACAAAAATTACGATGAAAATACATCGAAAAATATCTTGCTTGACGCTAAGAAATTGATGGATGATATTTCTTATGTTTTGGGAATTTTATTCAAAGAAGATGACGATGATTTGGATTCTGAAATAGAAGATTTGATAGAACAAAGAAATGCGGCTAGAAAAGAAAAAGACTTCAAAAAAGCTGACGAAATAAGAGATAAACTTTTATCTATGGGAATTGTGTTAAAAGACACCAGAGATGGCGTAATATGGGAGAGAAGTAATTAATGAAGGTTAATCTAATTAGATACACTCCAGATGCACAAAAACTTGTCGCATCAAGTGCAAAACTTTGTTATTCAGATAGTTCTGTTATGGAGATTGAGGAAGGACTAACTGATGAAAATGTAGAAAATTTCATAGATAAATTAATGGGTTTGGGACACATGTCTCCGGTTGAACACATTAGTTTTACTTTTGCAATAGAGGGTGTATCTAGAACTTTGACCCACCAATTGGTCAGACACAGATTAGCAAGCTACTCGCAAAAATCTCAACGATATGTGAGAGAGAATAATTACGAGTATATAATCCCTCCAAAAATAAAAAATAATCCCAAGGCTTTAGAAATCTACGAAAGACATATGAAACACACAATTGATGCTTACAATGAGTTGACAGAAATTTTGATACAAGAAGAATACGACAAACTAATCGCAAATGGCATCGATGAGAAGAAAGCAAAATCAATGTCAGAAAAAAGCTCCATTGAAGATGCGAGATATGTATTTTCAAATGCAACTGAGACTAAAATTGTCATGACAATGAATGCCCGTGAATTGTTGCATTTCTTCGAAGCAAGATGCTGCCAAAGAGCCCAATGGGAAATAAGAGAAATGGCAACATTAATGCTTATTGAAGCGAAAAAAGTGTGCCCACAAATTTTCAAAAAAGCGGGACCAGGTTGTGTTAAAGGAAGTTGTCCAGAAGGAAAGATGACTTGTGGTAAAATAAAACAAGTTAGAGAATATTTTAATAGCCTTGACTAGTTAGGAGATATTATGGGAAAGATTGCAATTTTAACAGATTCAGGTAGTGAAATTACACAAAAAATAGCAGAAGAATACGGCATTGAATTGATGCCACTTCAAATAAACTACTCAGATGTATCCTATGATGATTATACTGTTGATCCGAAATATATATACGAAAATATAGAGAGAGAAGTTCCAAAAACATCCATCCCATCTCTTGGGGATATTGTTAACAAATTAAACGAAATAAAGAATAAAGGATTCGATAAAATTATTTGTATTTCCATTTCTTCAAAACTAAGTGGAATGTACAATGCATTTATGCTTGCGAAAGAACAAGTTGAAGATGTACAAGTAGAAGTTTTTGATTCAAAAAATATTTCAATTGGTACGGGATTTTTTGCAATATTTGCGAGAAAATTAATTGATGAAGGATTTTCATTAGAATCTATAATAGAAACAATGAAATCAAAAATCAAAGATTCAGTACCAGTTATAACTTTAGATACTTTAAAATATTTATCTTTAGGTGGTAGAATAGGTAAAATTACTGGGATCGTTGGTAATTTATTAAATTTGAAACTTATAATATCTTGTAATGAAGATGGAGAATATTATACAGTAGAAAAAAACCGTGGAACAATGAAAAACATCAATCGTGCAATTGATATAGTCAAAAAAGAGTTATCAGGTATCAAAGACTATTATTTGGTTTTATTAAACGGTGATAATCAAAGCGCGATGGAAAAGGCCAAGGAAAGTATGAATGATTTAATAGAAGGAGCAAAGTTCTATTATGAAGGACAAATTGCACCTACATTGAGTATTCACACTGGACCAGGATTATTTGGAATAGGTTATTTTAAATTATAAATTAATAGGGGGCGAGTAAATGGGAAACAAAAAAAGCAATATTGAATTTATTACTAATGGAAATATTACTGATGTGATTTTTAAATTAAGTATCCCATTGATGATTAGTAATCTAATCAAAACCCTTTATGGTATAACTGACGGAATATATGTAGCTCGAATTAGCTCGGAAGACTATGCTGCGACATCTTTTACTTGGCCTGTGCTGTATTTGTTTATAGCAGTTGGACTGGGAGTAAGTGTTGCGGCTACTTCTTTAATGAGTCAAAGACTTGGAGCTAGAAAATTAAAAGACTGCTCAATATACGCTGTGCATACATTAATACTTACCACAGTACTTGGAGTAATATTCAGTATACTCGGTGTAATTACAGCGCCATTTATTGTCAGATGGATGGGGGCTAAAGGAAGCTTTGAATATAAATCATACATATTCCTTGCGATAAATTCAGTAGGACTATTGTTTGATATGATTTTTTTCGGGTATCAATCGATACTAAATTCTCAAGGAAGAACCAAATCAATGACGATTATATCGACAATTTCATCTGTGACAAACGTCGTTATAGATCCATTCTTCATTTTTGATAATGTTTTGGGAATTCCAGGACTCAACATGGGACTTGCAGGTGCTGCATGGGCAACTGTTTTGTCGAAAGTTTTATTGGTTGTATTTGCTGTAAGAGTTGTAAAAAAAGAATCCGAAATCGAAGTCAACTTCAAAAACTTCAAATTGGATATGGGAATTATCAAACACATATTTTCCATCGCAATTCCAGCATCGCTTGGATCAAGTGGAGAAGCTATCGGGTTTACTGTTCTTAATGGATTCATTCAATCATACGGCACAACGACACTCGCTGCATTTTCTATGGGCAACAGATTATCCGATATATTCAATCAAGGAGCTATTGGAATTGGAATGGCTCTAACATCAATCACAGGTCAAAATATAGGGGCAGGTAAAAAGGAAAGAAGCAAAAGCATTTTTAAACGCGCAAATATAATCATAACATTCTTCTCACTTGCATCTGCTATAATTATTTTACTTTTCAAAGACCAATTATTATCTGTGTTTATCAAAGACCGTAGTGATATTGAACTTTGGAGACAAGCTAGTGAGTACATGTACTTCTCAGCTATAATTACATTTTTCATGGGATATTTCTCAGCGATTAATGGTTTCTTCCAAGGTGTTGGAAAAACAAAACTTACAATGTATTTGTCACTTGCGAGATTGTGGGCTCTACGACTTCCACTTATTATGATACTCAAGAGTTTGACAAATCTCGGTTCTACAGGAATTTGGATTTCGATGTTAGTGTCCAATGGACTTACAGTTCTGATAGGATTTATAATATACAAACAAGGACAATGGGAAAGATAAGACTGATGTTAGACATCGGTCTTTTTTTATTGAAATATTCTATATATTTCAAAATTGAAATAATTTATGAAAATTTATAAATTAAATAAAAGCTCAAAAAAATGGTGAAACATTAACGATAAACTACAAAAAACTCTTGAAAAAATAATAAAAATTATTCCATATAAAATTTTTTGTGAATTTGAAATAACCTTTAAATTTAAAGGGAAAAGTGATATATAGAATAATACAATAAGTAAATTTTGTGAAAACGATACATCCAAATATCAATCATTGTCTATTATAAGACAATATGATAAGATTAGTTTGAAATAAATATAAAAGGAGATGTTGATATGATTAAAAGCTTAATAGCTTTAGTTGTAGCTTTCGCATTATGCGTTGTCATTGATCGTTTGAAGAAAAAAGGTACTTCATTCATGATCAGAATTTTATTAGCTACAGCAATGGGTGCCATAGTAGGACTTATTTTTAAAGGAGCCACAGACTACGTAGCAATATTTGGTCGTGTGTTTATTAGTTTATTACAAGCATTTGTAATTCCATTATTATTATTCTCAATTATAACTACAGTTGCATCCTTGGAAAGCACAGAAAAATTAAGATCAACAGGAGGAAAGACAATTGGTATACTAGCTTTACACAATGTTTTAGCTTCTGTTGCTGCACTAATTTTAGGTAAATTGGTTAATTTAGGGGTAAATGCAAATATTAAAATGGATGTTACTGATAAGGTAAAAGAAGTTCCACCTTTCTCAGATGTATTTGTAAGTTTCTTCCCTAAAAACATTGTAGATAGTATGCTACATACTAAAGTTGTTCCAATAGTCATTTTTGCTGTTATAATTGGTGTTACTGCATTAAAGTATTCGAATAAAGATGAAATTAAACCATTTATGGATTTTACAGCAGCTGCTAACAAAGTAATGAACAAAGTAATTGGAGAAATCATAGAATTTACTCCATACGCAGTTCTTTCATTATTAGCTCACCAAGTAGCTACTTTGGATTTATCATTTGTTGCATCATTATTATTCTTATTATTAATGGTTTATGTATGCTGTTTCTTCCACACATTCATAACTACGACAGTGATGTTAAAATTTATGGCACATGTCAATCCATTTAAGTTCCAACGTAAATTCTTCCCAGCATGGTTATTAGGATTTACAACTCAAAGTTCATTGGGAACTTTACCAGAAAACATTAGAGAACAAGAAAAAATGGGTGTTCCAACAGAAACTGCATCATTTGCAGGATCAATTGGTACTACATTTGGTATGCCAGGTTGTGCAGCTGTATGGAATATTTTATTAGCGGTTTTCACAATAAACGCTCTTAATATTCCATTTACAATTACACAATATGTAATAATGGTATTTACTGCACTTCTTGCTTCTGCAGGAACAGTGGGGGTTCCAGGAACTGGTACTATGTTAAATGTAGCTTTATTTACAGCTATGGGATTACCTCTAGAAATGATTCTAGTACTAAGCCCAATCCAAGGCGTTGCTGATATGGCACGTACTTCAACTAACGTTCACGCAGGTGGATCTACTGGTATTATAGTAGCAGCAATGCAACACGATTTAGATCTTGAAAAATATAATTCATAATTGATTTTAAATAGAGGCTTTTTGAATTTTCAAAATAGCTTCTATTTTTTTTTTTTGAAATTATTAAATCTTATTTTTACAAAAAACAAAGGATAGGCATTTGCCTATCCTTTATTAATTCTTTTAAATTCTAATTTGTTTTCAAAATAATAAGAGAATATTTTATTTTCATCTGGTATATCATCAAAATCTATCAGATAAGTCTGAGTATTGGAATGCGTTCTAACAGCCATAGAAGCGGTCTGTGTGTCGAAAGCACTAATATACCTAGTAAATGTATAGTAATCGTGTGAATCGTTCTTAAAAAAGCCCTCAGTGATTTTTAGAGGCTCTAAGATACTAAATGCTGATGAGTATGCTTCATTTACATTATTAGATTTCTTGTGAGTTGACAGGATGTATTTTGCTCTAATGAATCTACTTACAGGATCATAGGCTCCTGTCAAATCTTTAATTTGATTGAATTTGGATAAATCACCGATTGATTTCTCGTATCTTTTAACATGTGAAGAATATTTTGGAGAATTAGTCATTACTTTTGGATTATCACCACATGGAACTAATTTGTGATCTTTGTATTCTAAAATAATAGAATCTCCAGTTCTATCCACAAACATAAAGTGGAAATCAGGGCATATCACAGAATTTCCATCAACATCTTTGTTGGCTAGGTGAATATTGTCCAAATCATCTAGTAATTCTTCAACTGTTTTGTAGTTTCCAAGAGCAAAATTCATAAAATCTAGTGAATTTGTGTTTATTTTTCCTTCGACAGGATGATTACTGAACATATTATTTGCGATAAACATATTAGTACAACCGCAAAGGCCATGTTCATTCACACCATCTTTGATAGGGCACAGATTTCTAAAACACATTCCCATCATTTTATATTTCGAACGCATTGGTTTGTGGTACAAGTCATCTGCATAGTGAAATCCTCTTGGAATATAAATCATGTTGTATTCCAAAGGAACTTCAAAATCAAGCGTACGAGCCATCACAGAGCCTTGTGGATAATCTACAATAATTGTCGTACACATTTTATTCCACAATCATTTTGGCAAGAACATCAGGATTTCCACAACCAGTAGTCAAAACCATATCATTGTCACAAACTTTAGAACGGATATAATCACGAGCTTCTTCAAAAGTCTTGTAGTATTTTGCGTTGACGCCATTTTTTACGAGTTTTTCTACCAAATCTGTAGAATGAATGCTGCTGTCAAATTTTTCTCTTGCAGCATATATTTCAGTTACTATAACCTCATCACAATCATAAAATGCATTTGCAAAATCATCCAATAGCATTTTAGTTCTTGAATAAGTGTGAGGTTGGAATACACAGTAGAATTTACCTTTTTTGTGTTCATTCAAAGCTTTCAAAGTGTTTTTGATTTCAGTAGGGTGATGACCGTAATCAGTCTTTACTTCACAACCTTTATAAAATCCTATAGTTTCCATTCTTCTGTGAAGATTGTGATATTCTTTCATATTTTTTCTAATAGTGTCAATATCAATGTGGAATTCGTAGCATGCTATAATCGCAGCCACAGCGTCGTAAATATTGTGACGTCCAATAATAGAAAGCGAGAATTCCTCATCTTTGTCAAACTTTTTCGATGAAACTACAAAACTAGGATTGCCATTTTCATTAAAAGTTATATCGTGAACGTTGTAGTCAGCCTTTTCATTTTCAATACCAAATGTTATGATTTCTCCTTTGATGTGAGACAACAAAGGTTCACAATTTTTGTCGTCAATATTTATGATCGCTTTGGAATTTTCGTCCAAATTCTTCATGTAGCCAATAAATGTCGCTACGATGTGATTCAAATCTTTATAGAAGTCCAAATGGTCTTCGTCTATGTTAAGTATAATAGCCATTGATGGATAATAGTTGAGAATATTAGCCTTGTACTCACAAGCTTCTGTAAGCATGTACTCGCTATTACCACAGTGTACATTGCCTTGAATTTCGTCTAATTTACCACCCAAAAGAATAGATGGATCTACTTTTGCATCTATTAAAATCTTTGCAATCATTGAAGTTGTAGTTGATTTCCCATGAGATCCACTAACGCCAATTGAATATTTGTAATTTCTCATCAATGCGCCAAGAAAAACTCCTCTGCTGACAACATCGACTCCAAGTTCTCTTGCAGCGATTAGTTCTTCGTTGTCATCTAATATTGCATCAGTGTATACGATTAAATCAGGGTTTTTGATATTTTCTCTTTTTTGTCCGATAAATATTTCAACGCCTAGACTTTTAAGCCTATTAGTTTCGTCAGATTCTTCTCGGTCACTACCAGAAATTTTATATCCGTAATGATTTAACAATTCGGCAATACCACTCATGGATATTCCACCAATTCCTATAAAATGTATGTATTTAAATTTGTGCTCTTCTATATTAAAATTGAACATAAGCCCCTCCTTATTTCCAATTGATATTATATCACAAAAAACTGAGAAATTATGAGGATTTAAAAGCCAAAAATCTACAAAATGATTAAGATTTATTTGATATACAAATATGTTTTTAGTGTTATAATTAGATGGAGGAGAAAACATGAAAGATATTTTATTAATCAACGATATGCCAGGATATGGGAGAGTCGCTCTTAGTTGTATGATTCCTGTGCTGAGTAATAAAGGAAAAAGCGTTTTTAATTTGCCAACAGCAGTTGTGAGTAACACATTGGATTATGGAAAATTTGCGATTTTAGATACAACAGAATACATGAAACAAGCGACAAAAGTTTGGGAGGAATTGGATTTTAGTTTTGATTTGATTGCTACTGGATTTTTGAATAGCTTAGAACAAGTGGATATTATCAAAGATTTTATAGCTAAACAAAAAAACTCGCCAGAGGTCGTTGTCGATCCCATAATGGCAGACAATGGGAAACTCTACAACGGATTGAATGAGGACAATATTGAAAATTTTAGAAGACTAATCGACGTAGCTACAGTGATTATTCCAAACGAAACTGAAGCTAGAATGATTGCAAATATGATGAATGAACCTATAAATGATGTAGCCAAAAAGCTTATAGAAATGGGAGCAAAATACGTTGTCATTACCAGTGCAGAAGAAAATAACGAGCATTTTGTTTTTTGTATGGATGAAAATTTTGTATCAGATAAAATTTATTATGAATACATCAACACATCTTATGCAGGAACAGGGGATTTGTTCTCAGCGTTATTTATAAGCCAATATTCAGAAAACAAATCGATTTTTGATTCTGCAAAGTATGCAAGCTTGAAAACAACAGAACTGTTGAAACTTTCATTGGATATTAAAGACAAAGCTCGTGGTTTACCAATAGAAAGGTTTATAGATATTTTGTAAACTGTAATTTTAAATAAATATAAGAAAATAATGAATATTACATTGTAAATTGTATATTCAATTGTTATAATGATATTGCATAAAAATATTAGGGGGATAATATGATTGATTTAGACGCTTTAGAAAGACGAAATAAAAGAAAAAGCGTGATTATGATGGCAGTCGGTGTCATTCTTATTGCATTGGGAATTCACTTCTTCCTTGCACCTAATAAATTATCATTAGGTGGAGCAGCAGGAATGGCGATAGTAATAGGTAATTTCGTTCCTATCTCAACAGGTCCAATTTTGATTATTATTAATACGATTTTATTTATTGTAGGATTTATAATGCTAGGAAAAGCATTTGGACTTAAAACTATAATTTGCTCATTGGGACTTAGTTTATTGGTATGGATTTTGGATATTGTATTTCCTATGGAAAAACCATTGTTTGACGGGAAAATGATTCAATTAATTGCAGCTGTAATGATTTACGGGTCGGGAGTAGGTATTGTACTTAATAACTACGCATCAACTGGTGGGTCTGATATATTCGCCAAGATTTTAAACAAGTACTTAGGAATAGAATTGGGCAGAGGATGCTTGATAGTAGATTTTCTTATTACATTATCAGCATGGTATGCTTACGGAACAGAAATAGCAATATACTCTCTTGTAGGGACTGTACTTAATGGTTTAATAATAGATTTTACAATCAATGGTATGAATACATCAAAACTCTGTACGATTACTACATCAAAGCCGGATGAAGTTTGTAAGTTCTTGGTTGATAAGCTTACAAGATCTGCTAATATTTACACAGCAAAAGGTGCTTATTCAGGATTGGAAAAAGAAATCGTACAAACAGTTGTAAGCAATAGAGATTTTATAATGCTTAAAAAATATATTCAAGAAATTGATCCATTAGCTTTCGTAATAGTATGTAATGCTAGTGAAACATACGGTTGGAGATGGAGAAATATAATAGAATAGATTAATTAAAGATAACCTTAGATTATTAGTTTGATGTAACAGATGATCTAAGGTTTTTTTTCGTGTAAAAATTAGATTTTAAATCATTTAAAACAAAAAAAGATGTGTGACTAATCACACATCTTTTTAAAAGCCTATAGAATTATTCTATATAACCATTTTGTTTTAGTATTTGTGATGCTTTATCTAAGTTTGCATCAGACACTTGAACGATTGGACCAGTACAGCCCATACCGCTTTCAGCGTATATATTTTCTTTCCATAAAGCTTGAACAGCATCTTCAATTTCAAGAATATCAATTCCTGAGATTGTAGCAGATACTACTTCTTTATCTGGCATTTTAACTTCTTCAGAAGATGCTTTAGGAGCTTCTTTCTTACTTAATGATTCTAAGATGCCATTGAAGTCAGCCTTGTGAGCTTGCTTATAGATAGATTTTTTATTGTTATCAATTCCACCAGCTACTGTTTGGTAAGCATATTTTAATGCATTTGCAACTACAGGAGCACCTGAAGCACGAGATACTATAAATATGTTTCTTTCGTAGCCTTCACCGATACCAGGACCATATCCGAAACCAGTAGTTTCGTAGTTACCACCTGATGTGAATGATCCAAACATCTTCATTAATAAGTTACCTGTTAATGAGTCAGTTACCATTACATCACAGCTTCCCATAAGAAGGTCATTACCTCTCATTACGATACCACCGTCAGCTCTTTGGCTTTCAGCAAATTCGATATCGAATCCGTTGTCTTTGAAGTGTTTCAAAGCTTTTTCTACTTGTCTTGCACCGTCAATGTTTAAAATACCAACTGTTGGCTTTGCGATACCGCAAGATTTAGCTGCGATAATACCTGCTACTGCATTTCTTACCATAGCTTTAGTTCTTTCTGTATCACTAGTTCCTGTAGTTGTAGCTAAGAACATTTCTTTGCCGTGACCAGGAGTGTATACTCTACCAACTGTTGAAACACCGATAGGGAAGTTGTAGTGAAGAGTTACACAAGCTTGAATTTCGCCACTGTCTAGTAATTCTTCCATCTTCTTGTACATATCTTCATCGTTATCAACTTCATAAGTTTCATGTTCGTCATCAACTCTTTCACCGATAACAACTACTTCAAAAAGATCAGATTTAGCTAATTCAATAGCTTTTTTCATGTTTTCAACGCCGTGTTCACTACCTAAAGTAGTAAGACCGATTTTTACTTTCTTACCAAATTTTCCGCTTTCGATAGCTTCAGATATTTCAAGAAATACTTCGGAAATTTTTTTATTATCCATGTCTACACCTCTATTCTGCTAAAAGATTTTCAGCTAGTTTTCTCATGGATTCTGCGATTACTTTCTTAATTTGATCCTTTTCTGATTCAGATGAAACTGATGATTCATCTTCCATTTTACCATCATTTCTTTCCATAACGATAGATACACCATCAAATAAGTTAGTCATTCTACCTAAGAACAAACTACCTTTACCAACGAACATTACTCTGTTGTAATCTCCTTCAGTTAAGTCTTTAATAGCATGTCCTGCATAAGGAATACCTGATGGAATGTGTCCTTGTGTTGGAGCCCAACCTACTAAGCCTTTTTCAGTAATGAAATTAGCTAATTCTTTTCTGTCTAGTTCTCCTTGTTTAACAGCAAGGGCAGCAATCATTTTATAGTTAGCTTCAGGAACATTTCCAGCTCCAGCAGGTTTAGTAATATCTGGGTTTTGCATTTCTACAGAATATTTATCTACATCAGTAATCTTTAATCCATTTTCTTCTAGTGATTGAGATACTAAGCTTGAGATAACTGCTTGTGGTGAAGAACCAGTCTTAACTGTGTGACGTCCTACGATGTCAGTTCTTAATACTGGGTGAACACCATCATTTTCTGAGATTAAAATTGCAAATCCACCAACAACGTCTTCAAGAACTGGGAAGCCCTTTTTAACGTGGTCTTTAGCGTTCATACCTAATTTAGCAGTTGAACCACCTGCTACAACCATTACGTTTTTATAAACACCAGATTTAACTAAAGCACTTGCTTCGATTAATGAGTGAATAGGAGCTGCACAGAATCCTCTTGTATCAGAACCTGTTGCATTTTGTAATCCTACGATTTCAGCGATAGATTTAGCGAAGTTACCGCCACCTCTTTGGTTAACGTCTCCGCAGGCTTCTTCTGAACATTCGATTACATAATCTATATCATCTCTATTAATGTCATTCTTAGTAACTAATTCAACAGCTGCTAGAACACCTGAAGCTTTTACTACTAAGTTTTCAAACATTGTGTGAGCACTTAAGTTTACGTCGATATCATGAGCTGCTTTGATATAACCACAAACTTTTCCGTCATGGTATAAAGCTTCTGCCATGTGAGTGTCGAATAATTCTTGAGCATTTGAAATATCAGAACCTTTTAAGTGAGAGAAGTATGGTTCCAAAATTGGATATTCTTCTTCAATAACTGGTTTGATTTCGTTTACGAATTCTTCAGAAAGTTTTACTAAGTCGAATGCATCGCACATTTGTAATAGGGCAATGAATACGTCTTGTTTTACGATTTTACCCATCTTACCATCAGCTTTACCTTCTTCGTAAGTGTGATCAGTAAATGGCATTTCGTAATTTTCTAATTCTTGAGGTTTAACATTTCCTATATAAACTTGGTTAGGAAGATATTTTACAACCTCATCAAAACTTCTAATGTGTTTTCCAACTTCTTTTAAGAATTCAGAATCTGGGTTTACAACTCTTTCAGTTTGACATGTTGATCCGTTTTGGATAATCATATCAGGAGTGTTGACTAATACATAGCCAGCTCCTTTTAGTACTGGAAAATTCATCTGTTAACTATTCTCCTTTATTATTTATTTATATTTGAATTAGTCTTCAAAAACTGTTTGATCTTCTACCTCAGTAGTTAAAGCGTTTAATGCTTTCATAACAATCTTTTTACGAAGGCTATATTCTTCTTCTTTAGTTAATGCTGGGTTTCCTAATGGGTGAGGAATAGCAATAGCTGGGACAATTCTGTTAGCACCTACTGTTAATGAGATAGGAGTAACTGTACAAATATGAACAACAGGAAGTCCTGTACGTTCAATTGCTTTTACCATCGTTGCACCGCAACGTGTACAAGTACCTCAGGTACTAGTAAGAACAACTGCGTCTACGTTGTCAGCTAATAATTTTTCACCAATTTCAGTACCAAATTTATCAGCATTAGCTACGGCAGTACCGTTACCTACTGTTGAATACCAAGTTTCGTGTAATGAACCGATAACGCCTTCTTTTTCTAATTCTCTCATAACATCGATTGGTAATACTCTGTCACCATCTTCATTAGCGTATACTGGGTCGTATCCACCGTGAGCTGTTTCTGAGTTTTCTTCTGTTAAATCGTCGATTCCGTGGAAGTCATAAGAACCGTATTTAGTAGCAGAAGATGATTCGATGTGATCTGGGTTTCCTTTTGGAACTGTACCACCAGAAGTTACAAGGGCGATTCTTGCTTTTGATAAATCTTTGATAGCTTTACCAGGTTCAACTCTGTCGAATGCAGGCATTGGATATTCTGTTTCGAATTCTTCGCCATTAATTTTCTTAATAAGCATTTCAACAGCTCTTTGAGAACCGATTTTGTCAGCAAAGAAGTTAACACGAACTCCTCTTTCAATATATCCTTCTTCTTTTGGAGATCCGATTTCTTCTCCCTTAGCAACCTTAGGACCTAATTTACCGATTTTCTTCATAGCGTCTCTCATACCAGCGGCACTATTCTTAGTTTCTACGATATAAACGTCCTTCTTGTACATATCTGCACCTGGGTTTTCAGGATACATACCTGTTAATACAGGAATATTTAATTCATCTTTAACTGCTTTAGCCATAGTACCAGCAGCAACACCGTATCTACCAGCGTTGAATGCAGGACCAGTTACTACGAAGTCTGGATTTGCTTCTTTAATCATTTCCAATACTTCTTTTTGAGCAGCTTCCATATTTTCACCGAAATATGAGTCACCACATACTACAGTTCTAACTACTTCGAAATCATCTCCCAATGCTTTAGCTAATTGAGCAGAGATAGGAGGTAATTCTTCTGCGATAAATGGTTTTGTATCAGCTTTTTCTTCTCCACCAATACCAGCGAAGAATTGGTTTATATAATGAACAACTTTAATTTTATCCATTAAGCTTACTTCCTTTCTTTATAAAAATTTACAATATTCGCTTCTGATATCATTCATTTCTTCAGCGATTTCATCAACGTCAAGAACCATTTCCATCATACCAACTTGTTCATCATAAACGTCAGCATCAAATTGTTCTTTACATTCTTCTTCTACAACATGGTAAACTAACAATCCAAGTTCAACGCCTGCTAATGGGCCTGCGAATGTTGGGTCACCTGCTGTTACTGTTTCAGCTGCAAGACCTGCAGCTTCAGCTTCTGCGGCACCTAGAAGAACCACGATGTTTTCAGCTCCGTATTGTTCAGCGAAGTCTTTAACTCTCTTTTGGTTTTCTAAGTCCATAGCTCCTGCACTAGTTCAGACGAAACATTCTGTAGATGAGAATATTACTTCTGTGTTAGGAACAGTGTTTACACATGTTTCAATTGCAAGACCTGGAATTCCATCACGGTCTCCAATTATGATAACTTTTTTATTTTCTAAAAATCCCATAACTTTCCTTTCATAAATTTAAATTTTTATTTTATTTTGAATAAATCTTTTTTATATTAATTAATAAGTTTTAGCTGTTAAAGTGTTGAATCCAGTTTCGTTAGTAGCACCAGTAATTGCTTGGATTTCTACTTCGATAGTACCGTCATCTTTTAATGCTCCATCAGATCCACCAGCGATAGTGTCAACGAATTGGATGTGACCAATTACTTTGTCCATCTTAGGTAAAGTGATGAATTGGTTAGCATTACCACCAGTTACTACTGCGTTTGCAGCTGGGTCAGCATCTGCTAATGATTGAGAAGCACCGTCACGTCCTGCATATTCATCAGTGATGATAACAGTCTTGATTCCTTTACCTTCAATCTTCTTACAGTTCATGATTAAGTCAGTATCTGGGTTACCGAAACCTTCTTGTGATACGATAGCAGCGTCAGCTCCTAAGAATTCACAAAGTTTTGCAGTCATGTCAGAGTGTCTAATCTTATCCATCAAGTATACATTTTCGTTAGTAATTACAACTCCTAAGAAGTTGATTGATTTACCGTGTTCTTTGTATAATTCTTTGATTACACCATTGTTTAAGTGAACGTAAGTTGGGTTTTTGTCACAAGCACTTACACAGTTACCTGAACAAATTGCTCCGTCCATGATTTCAGTTGGGTATAAGAAAGTTGGAATAATTTTCTTAGCGTCAACTCCATAAACATAAGTGTCGTGTAATAAACCTTGAGTTTGTAACATGTAAACATATACAACTTTTGGTAATTCTGGATATTGTTTAACTTGTTCTAAGATTGGAAGAGTTTCGAATGTTTCCCATTCATCTGCTTCTAAATCTTTTGCTAATCTACCGATGAAATCAGTGATTCTTAAACCAGCCATTCTAACGCCAGCTTCGTGATTGTGTTGTTTAACACCTTCAACTGGTTCGATAGTTACTACTAAGTTAACTGTCTTAGAGAATGGAGTGTATTCAGCACCTAAACCTGACATGTCGATGATACCTTCTTGGAATCCTACGATTTTACCTGTTGTAACAACAGCAATGTCTTTAAGAGCGATAGTTTTACCTGAACCAACAGGATCAACTTTGTTTAATATTCCTGGGAATATTTCTCCACCTTCAACTTTAACTCTTGGTTCGTTAACATCCTTTACTGGTGTTATACGAGTGCTTTCACCTGGATGAGCGATATCAAAATCAATTGATTCTAAGTGTTCGTCATCAGCTACACCTGATACATCTGCTAATTCTTTCTTATTAAGATACAAAATGTGGTCTTCGATTCTTGACTCACCTTCATCAAAGATGATGTCTTTAATAAAAATCTTACCTAATTCAAGACGCATATCTTAACCTCCTATAATAATTTTTTATTTAAACTCAATAGGGGAGTGACCCCTAATGAGTTTTAACCTAATTTACTTCTACTTTAATCTTTTAATCTAGCTTAAGATTAGTTGTAGTGTTTTTGGATCATAGCTTCTATGTTTTCCAAATTAGCGTCATCTTTATTGATTTCATCAATTTTTTGACCGTCTTTGTACATTAACATAGTTGGTAATCCTAATACTTGTTGTTTGATAGCAACTCTTCTTGCTGAAGTAATGTTTAGTGAACAGAATTTAATTTTGTCACCATATTTTTCAGCTAATTCATGAACGCCTGGCATAAGTGCCTTACATGGTTCACATCCGTCACTCCAGAAGTCTACGAATACTAATCCTTCAGCTTCTAATACTTCTGGTTCAAAAGTTTTCTTGTCTAATTCTAACATTTCAAATGCCTCCTAAAAATTTTATATTAATATTCTATCCAAAGTTTGACTAATAATGTCAAAATCAACAACTCTAAAATCATCTAAGATTTCAGCTGGCCAACGCTTTGGCTTAGAAATATTCATAAACTTAGTTGCAGTATTGATACATTCTTCAATCATCATCAAAGAGTCGGTATCAAATTTGTCACCCTTTTCTAAAATAACGGATCTAAAAACTGTTTCGTTTGGTTTTACTGATCCATAAAGTGGGTGAGTTACTAGGCGATAATTTTGATGAATTAAATCGCGTGCTTTTTTCAAAATCCCGATATAGTCTATATCAATGTATTCAACTTTTATATCAGATCTTTTGATAGCATCTTTAAAATATTCATTGTTTGTGATTAATAACATCTTTTACCCTACCTATCTTTTGATTCGTTATTAGCTATCTTTCAAGCTCAGTATTATTATATAACAAAATCACACAAAAGTAATCATATATAGAAAATCATAATAACCGCTCATAAAAAATCACAAATTACTTTAATGAACAAAATTTAATTTGTTAAAACAGAAACATAAATCTGTAAATAAAAAACTGGAATTATTTTCTAATTTAAAAAGTGATTACTACAATACAATCCTTATATGATAGACAATTCTCTGCTCTTATATTATAATTTACTCATAAGTTAATGTCAAATACGTATATATTATATAGAAGAAAATGGAGGCAAATAAAAAATGGGAACTAATTTACAAGAAATGTTTAAGAAACTTCCGCAAGTTTCAGAAATTTTAGAATCGGAAGAAATTTTACAAGCGTACGAAGAATATCCTGAAAGTTTAATAAAAGATTCAGTAAGAGAATCAATAGAATTTTTTAGAAATAAAATATTAAATAAAGAAGAGTTTGACTTTTATAACAAAGATGTTATTGACAAGGCATTTGAATTGATGGACAAAAACTTCTCGCCATCATTGAAACCTGTAATAAATGCAACAGGAGTTATTTTACATACAAATCTTGGTAGATCATTATTGAATGAAAAAGTAGTCGATAACTTATGCAAAATTGCCGGGAATTATTCTAACTTAGAATATGACTTAGATGAAGGAAAAAGAGGCTCAAGATATGTCCATGCTGTAGAACTTTTGAAAAGAATTACAAAAGCTGAAGATGCTGTAGTAGTAAATAACAATGCGTCGGCAGTTTTTCTTACTCTAAATACTTTGGCTCAAAACAAAGAAGCTATTATAAGTAGGGGAGAATTGGTAGAAGTTGGAGGATCTTTTAGGATATCTTCCATTATGGAAAAATCTGGAGCGAAGTTAGTAGAAGTTGGTTCAACTAACAAAACCCACATGTACGATTATGAAGATAATATTAATGAAGAAACTGCTCTTATTATGAAGGTTCACACTTCAAATTATTCTGTAGTAGGATTTAGTGAAAGTGTAAGTGGAGATGAATTGAGACAATTGTGTGATGAAAAAGGCATACATTTAATAGAAGATTTGGGTTCTGGTTCTTTAATAGATTTGTCAAAGTTTGGTCTAAGCTACGAAAGAACTGTCAAGGACTGTATTAATGAAGGAATTGATTTGGTATCATTCTCTGGTGACAAGATTTTAGGTGGTCCACAAGCTGGAATTATTGTAGGTAAGAAAGAATTGATATCTAAAATTAAGAAAAATCAATTATTAAGAGCATTCAGAGTTGACAAGTTTACATTAGGAGCATTGGAAGAAACACTCAAATTTTACTTAGATGAAGAAAAAGCAATTGCAAATATTCCTACTTTGAAGATGATATCTATGCCAAAAGAAGAAATTCTTCGAAAAGCAGAAAAACTAAAATCTATGATTGAAAAAGAAGTAGATTTGAATATGGAAATTGTAGAATCACAAAGCGAAGTAGGAGGCGGGGCATATCCATTAGATAAATTAGATTCATATTCAATTGCTATAAAACCAGATATGAAGGTGTCTGAATTTGAAAGGAGCCTCAGATTATCGAAGGATCACATTATAGGAACTGTTCACGATGATACATTCTTCATGGATTTAAGATGTATTTTTGAAAAAGATTTTGAACGAATTGTAAAAGTGATTAAACTCAATACTATTTTGAAAAAAATGCCAATGTGATTTAACTGAATATTATTATAAAAGTCTTATATGAAAATCCCGAATTGATAATTCGGGATTTTTGATTTATTGAACAAAAATTTTAGAAAAAATGTAGGAAAAAATTTACAAATTTAGATTAAATATGTTATAATGACTAAACAGGAATTAATCCTTGTTTTTTTATTGTTTACTATTTTAATGTAAAAATATTAGGTTAATTTATATTTAACTCTTTGCATTTTGTGGAAAACGATACACTTATAATATCAATCAGAAGAAAAATCAATAGGAGGTAATTTATGAAACAAAAATATAACATAGGTCAGGTAATCACCTATGCAGGAGCGTTTATCGCTTTACTTATTGGATCTGGATTTGCAACGGGCCAAGAAATTTTACAATTCTTTTCTTCGTATAGATTATATGGATTAATCGGAATTATGATTTGTTTTGGATTGTTTACGTTTGCAGGATTATCATTTTTGAATGATGGTTATTATCAAAAATTTGAAAAACCAAATGATATTTACAAGTTGATGTGTGGAAATAAGATAGGTACTATTTTTGACTATTACGCAGTATTTTTTATTTTCTTATCTTACACAGTTATGATTGCTGGTGCACAAGCTACAGCTGTTCAACACTTTAATGCTCCAAAATATGTCGGAGGAGCTATTATGGCGGCAGTTGTAATTCTAGTTGTAATGCTAGGATTGGGAAAAATTGTCGATGTTATTGGTAAAATCGGACCAGTAATAGCAATAATGGCGATAGTTATTGGCATTATTTCAATTATAATGAACATGGACAAATTGCAATCAAGCTTGGCTCTAATGGACCAATTAGTAAAAGGCGGTCAAGTTAAAGTGGCAAGCAAGAATTTCTTCTTGGCAGCTGGATCTTATGTTGGATTTAACATGATATGGTTGGTTGCTTTCTTGGCTGAAGTTGGTAATAAAGCAAAAAGCTTGAAAGATGCTCAAGCTGGTGTTTATGTTGGTGCTACAGGATTTTCTGTTGCAATATTTATCATGAGTATTGCTATCATATTATCAATTCCTGATTTGTACAACTCACAAATTCCTGTGTTGATTTTGGCAGGGAAAATACATCCAGTATTAGCAACAGTTTTCTCGATCTTTATCATGCTTGGAATATTCACGACATCTGTTCCATTATTATGGACTGTAACTGGAAGATTCTATAAAGAAGGAACTAAAAAATACAAACTATTTACGTTAATTGCCGGAATTGTTGGAGCAATTATCGGTTTGACATTAAAATTTGACTCATTAGTAAATGTGGTTTATGTAGTTAATGGTTATATCGGAATGGTTTTATTAGCATGGATGATATTTAGAAGTGCATCAGGTAGAGCAAAAAAACAAAGCATAGATGGCGCTAAGAGAAACAATATTGAATATGAAAATTAATTTAAGTCGGCGAATTATTCGCTGACTTTTTTATATGTTCATTTATAAAAATTTACTATTAATCAGATAAATAAATAACAATATAATTTAACCAGAAGTTTAAAAATTCAACAAAAAAACAGCCTAATTAAAGGCTGTTTTTTTAAAATAATAATAAGAAGAATATTCACTTTCAAGTGAAATGTTAGATTTTATAAAAATTTACAATATTCGCTTCTGATATCATTCATTTCTTCAGCGATTTCATCAACGTCAAGAACCATTTCCATCATACCAACTTGTTCATCATAAACGTCAGCATCAAATTGTTCTTTACATTCTTCTTCTACAACATGGTAAACTAACAATCCAAGTTCAACGCCTGCTAATGGGCCTGCGAATGTTGGGTCACCTGCTGTTACTGTTTCAGCTGCAAGACCTGCAGCTTCAGCTTCTGCGGCACCTAGAAGAACCACGATGTTTTCAGCTCCGTATTGATCAGCGAAGTCTTTAACTCTCTTTTGGTTTTCTAAGTCCATAGCTCCTGCGCTAGTTCAGACAAAGCATTCAGTACTTGAGAAGATTACTTCTGTGTTAGGAACAGTGTTTACACATGTTTCAATTGCAAGACCTGGAATTCCATCACGGTCTCCAATGATTATAACTTTTTTATTTTCTAAAAAACCCATAATACATCCTTTCTTTAATTTAAAATATATTTTTCATTCCCTCAAAAGAATGAAATTACCACAATCGAACGCATATCGTTCGTTGACACCATAATAATATCATAATTAAAAAAAATTGCAAATTTCACAGTGGAAATTTGCAATTCTTTTATAGAAAATCTCAATAAATGAAAATTAGAATTTATCTACGTATTTTTCAGCTTGAGTAGCAGCGATAGCACCGTCAGCTGCAGCAGTAACTACTTGACGTAGAGTTTTTTGTCTAACATCGCCAGCTACATAAACGCCTTCAACGTTAGTGTGCATTTCTTCATCGCCTAAAATATATCCATATTCGTCTAATTCAATCTTGCCTTTAAATACATCAGAGTAAGGAATAGTACCTACGAATACGAATACACCCATTGTTCCGTCATCTTCGTCACAGTGATATTCTTCTTCTTTTCCAGATTCTTTGTCAACCATAACGATTGATTCCAAGATTCCTTCACCTTTAATTTCTTTAATAGAAGTATTGAATCTCATTGATAAGTTATCGCAAGCTTTTGCTTCATCTTCAGCAGTTTTATCACATTTTAAGTGATCGCCTCTAACTAAAAGAGTAACTTTTCTAGCGAATTTTGTTAAGTAAGTAGCTTCTTCAACAGCAGAGTTACCACTACCAACAACGAATACTTCTAAGTCAGTAAAGAAATCTGCGTCGCAAGTTGCGCAGTAAGATACACCTTTACCAGTGAATTCTTTTTCACCAGGGCATCCTAATTTTCTTGGAGCAGCACCAGTTGCAATAATAACAGCTTTAGCTTCTAATACATCTCCATTTTTTAATGTAAGTTTTTTAACTTTGTCTGAAAAGTCAACGTCTACAACATCTGCTCTTCTAATTTCAAGACCGAAGTTGTCGATTTGGTCAGCCATTTTTTTGATTAAGCTTGGACCAGATTCTCCAACGATTCCACCTGGATAGTTTTCAATAGAATCAGTAGTAGTGATTTGACCACCAGTTTTTTCTTTTTCAACTATCAATGTGTTCATCTTAGCACGTGCAGCGTATAAACCAGCTGATAAACCAGCAGGGCCAGCACCAATAATAATTAAATCATACATGTAAATTCACTCCTTAAAATTTCTTTTGAGTAAGAACTCTATAAATAATAATATCACAAATAATCAAAAAAATCACTATTAAGCAGTTTTTTGGAAGAAAAAACTAATTATGACAAAAATGTAACAATTCAAACATTAGTGTAATATAGCAATTAGTTTACAATAAAACGAAAAATATTTGTAAAATAATAAAAATTTTAGTAAAGTTGTTGATTTTTAAAAAAAACATAGTATAATAATAGTAAGAGATATGAAAAGATTTTCATAAGTGATTTGGTTAGAGTTACTTAAGTCAAGCATTCGCATTAATTTTATTTAATAATCCAGGATATAAAACAAAAAATGCTTGACATAAACAAATTTGAGAGAAGATTTGTTGTATCATATTTTAATCACAATAAAGGTTTTCAAGTATCTCAAAAAATTTAAGGAGGAAATATTATGGATCAAAAAGTATTGAACGATACCATAGTGGCCATTAACAGTTTTCTAAGTAATAATATTTTATTAATTGCACTTTTAGGTTGCGGTATTTTCTACACAATCTATTCAAAAGGTGTTCAATTTAGAAAATTAGGCGCAGCATTTAAACAAACTTTTGGAGGAGTTTTCTCAAAAGAAAAGAAATCTGAGGAAGAAGGAGTATCTTCTTTCCAAGCATTAGCAGTAGCTATAGCAGCTCAAGTAGGTACTGGAAACGTTGCAGGGGTTGCAACAGCTATCATGGCAGGTGGTCCAGGAGCAATATTCTGGATGTGGTTAGCAGCAATACTAGGTATGGCTACAATCTACGCCGAAGCAGTTTTAGCACAAAAATTTAGAGAAAAAGACGATGAAGGCAACTTCGTCGGAGGTCCTGCATATTATATTAAAAATGGTATTGGACCAAAACATCCTGGATTAGCAAAAGTAATGTCAACAGCATTTGCAATTTTAATCGTAATTGCATTAGGATTCGTAGGTAACATAGTTCAATCAAACTCAATTGCAACAAGTATTGTAGCAGCTACTGGTGGTAAACTTAATCCTATTATTGTAGGTATTGTAGTTGCAGTATTAGCCGGTGGAGTATTCATTGGTGGTATTAAGAGAATTGCAAACTTTGCTCAATTAGTAGTTCCTTTCATGGCATTAGTTTATATAATAGCTGCAATTATAATGATGGTTAAATTCCACTCTCACATTATTCCAGCATTCAAACTTATCTTTGAAGCAGCTTTCAATCCAGAAGCAGCTCTTGGTGGTGCATTAGGTATTACAATTAAAATGGCAGCAGCTAAAGGTGTTGGTAGAGGATTATTCTCTAACGAAGCTGGTATGGGTTCTACACCACACGCTCACGCTACAGCTAATGTAGCTCACCCTGTATTACAAGGTTACACAGCTATGGTTGGTGTATTCATCGATACAATAGTTATTTGTACAGTAACAGCATTAATGATTTTAGTTACAGAAGCTTGGACAGATAAAAGTCTTAATGGTGCATTAGTTACTCAAGAAGCTTTTACTAGAGCTTTTGGACCTACTGGTACAATTTTACTTGCGGTTGCATTAGGATTCTTCGCATTTACAACTATAGTTGGTTGGTATTACTTCGGTGAAACAAACATCAGATTCTTATTCGGTCATAAAGGTTTGTGGCCTTACAGAATTTTAGTATTGTTATGTATCATTGCAGGTTCTTTACAAGAAGTAGACTTAGTATGGAACACAGCTGACTTAACAAACTCACTAATGGTTATACCAAACATTATCGCTATCATTATGCTTCATAAACACGTTAAGAATATGACTTTACATTATGAAACAAATGGTAAAGAAGGTTCATTATAAAATAAGTCAAGATTTATTTATAAGAGATAAAAAGCATCACGAAAGTGGTGCTTTTTATTTGGTTAAAAGCATTTTAAATACGATTCATGAAAACTTGAATTTGATTTATTGGAAAGTAATATAAATTTAATAGGGAAAATGCATATAAAATTAATAGAAATTATTTAAAAATCGGGATTTGAAACCATAAATAAATTAAAAAATAGCAAAAAAAAATACCAGAAAAGTCTGGTAAATATGTAAGCACACCCGAGTCTGTTAGAAAAAGCGGAGGCGATCCCTACTAGTTAGCTCAAAATAGGCACCCTCACATCACACAGGAATGACTGCTTATGGCTGCTACCTTCCGATCCTGACCAGGTTCACAGGTTCCTGTTGCGTGAGACCCACTTCTCAACACCACTTTTTAAGTTCATACCAACACTTTTAATCCCTCGCTCGGGAATTCGATCCTGCTGTAGCGATTGCAGGTAACAGGGCATCGCTAATTCCCCATCTAGTGCATGGCGGAGAGTAAGGGATTCGAACCCTTGAAACACGTTAATGTTTACATGATTTCCAATCATGCTCCTTCGGCCAACTCGGACAACTCTCCATATCATATTGTTAAATTATAATATGATAATTAATATTTGTCAAATTTTTACATTATTTATAATTGTAGATTTTTGATGATAAATTTGAAAGAAAATTGATGATTTTCAATAAAATTTTTCAACAAAAAAGTAGTATGTCGAAAAAGACATACTACATAAAATCAAATTGATTATTTCTTTTTAATTTTGTTAATAATAGATAGTAAGATTACTGAACCTAAAATTGCAACTAAAATGCTGTAAAGGTTGAATCCATTTACTCCACTTTTTCCGATAATACTCATTACCCAGCCACCGATTGTAGCTCCGACAATTCCGCAAAGAATGTTAGCACCTGCTCCCATGTTTGCATCGTTACCAGTAATTTTAGATCCTATCCATCCTGCTAATGCTCCTACTATAATCCATGAAATAATTCCCATATATAATACCTCCTTAAAGTATTCTAATTTATTACAATGTATTTATACCCGCATGATTTAAATTATAAACATTTTTAACAAATTTTTGACATTTTTTGTAAAAATAATGTAAATTAAACGAAAAATTATTGTAAATTTGACAATTTAACTGATAAAATATAGTAAAATTAAACTAAAGAGGTGTTTTTATGATTTATGCAGTCATTGATATAGGATCAAATACAATTAGATTATCGGTTTATAAAGTTATAGGAGATGAAGTTAAGAATCTTTTTAACGAAAAATCAAGTGCTTCACTGGCATCATTCATAGAAAAAGGGATGATGAACGAACATGGGATTCAAAAGTTGATTAATACACTAAAAGAATTTAAGAATTTGATTTCAAATTTTGAAGATATTTCAAAAACATATGCAATCGCTACTGCATCCATTAGAAATTCTTGTAATAGACGAGAAATCATTGAAAGAGTTCGAACAGAAGTAGGAATAGACATTGAACTTATTAGCGGAGAAGAGGAAGCAAAGTTATCTTTTTTAGGATCTGGAATCGATTCTCAAAGCGGTATATTGACTGATATTGGTGGTGGAAGCAGTGAGATTGTAGTATTTGAGCAGGGAAAAGTTGTGAAGACTTCTAGTTTGAATATAGGTTCACTAGTTGCTTTTGATAATTTTGCAAGAGGATTATTCATTACTAAAGATGAGAAAAAATTATTAGAAGATGACATAAAATTAATGATTGCTTCAAATAATCTCAACAGAGTTCAACACGATCTTGTGTGTGCTGTTGGTGGAAGTGCGAGAGCATGCCTTAAACTTTACAACGAATATTATGACAAGGAAGCTGGTAATGTAATTATTACTATGGATGGTTTGAAAAATCTCATTAATACTCTTATAAATATGGAAAACAGAGCAAAGATGAAATTGATTTTGAAAGTTAAGGCTGATAGAATTCACACATTGATTCCAGGAATGATAATTTTGTATAGAATTGCAAAATATTTCTACGCAGACATTATAAGAGTTAGTATGACTGGTATTAGAGAAGGATTCGTTTACAGTAAGATATTAGAAAGGGGATAAAATGAACGATATTTCATTCACCCAAAATAGGGAATTATCATGGTTAAAATTTAATGAAAGAGTGCTTGAGGAAGCAGCAGATAAAAGTGTAGAATTATTTGAAAGAGTTAAGTTTTTTTCTATATTTGATACTAATTTTGAAGAATTTTTCATGGTAAGAGTTGGAAGTCTAACAGATATCAATGATATGAAAAAAAAGGTCATTGACAACAAAACTCTTATGAGCACCCAAGAACAGATTGATTGCATTATGGATGAATCTAAAAGGTTGTATGAGAAAAAAGATACTGTGTATGAGGATTTGAAGCAAGATTTACAAGAAGAAAATGTAACTATTTGTAGAGTTAATGAATTAGATGATAAGGAAAAAAGACTTGTTTATTATTATTTTAACTCTACCATTGCTCCTATATTGAGTTTTCAAATAGTAGATAGAGTTCATCCTTTTCCACAAATTCCAAACCTTGCAATTGTGGTTTTATTTCAATTAACATCTCAATCAAAAAACAAAAAGCATTTTATGGGGCTTATTCAACTTCCTGATAAAATAAAAAGATATGTAAAATTATCTGACACAAAAGTTGTGCTTATTGAAGATATCATTAGAGAATTTGGTCAAGAAATATTTGATAACTACGATTGTACATCAAAGTACATATTGTCTGTAACTCGAAATGCAGATATAGAATATGACGATGAGGATTTGGAATTTGATGATGATTACAGATCATACATGAAAAAGATGATTAAACTCAGAAAAAGACTTAGACCTGTAAGACTTGAAATCAACGAATATCCTAATGAAGAAACAAGGGAATTCTTGTTGAAAAACCTGAATTTGACAGAGCATCGTATGTTTGTAACTAAAAGTCCTATGAGATGTGGATTTTTGTTTGATTTAGTGTATGATATGCCAAAGAATGTAATTAAAAAGTATACTTATGAGGATTTTTCTCCACAAGAATCTTCGATGATTTCAAAAGAAAAATCAGTTATAGAACAAGTTTACGATAAAGATTTGTTCCTATCATTTCCTTATGAATCAATTGATCCATTTATTAGACTTTTGAATGAGGCTGCAGAAGATGAGTCGGTAGTTTCCATCAAGATTACAATTTATAGATTGGCTAAAGATTCTGAAATCACTAAAGCTTTGATAAAGGCTGCAGAAAACGGCAAAGAGGTCGTGGTTCTTATGGAATTGAGAGCTAGATTTGATGAAGAAAATAATATTTTGTGGTCATCGAGATTAGAAAATGCTGGTTGTAGAATAATATATGGATTTGATCACTATAAGTGCCATTCAAAAGTTTGTTTGATTACCAAGATTAAAGATGAAAAGATTTCTTATATTACACAAGTGGGTACGGGAAATTATAACGAAAAAACAGCGAAACTCTACACTGATTTTTCTTATATGACAACAAGACAAGAAATAGGTGAAGATGCGAAGGAACTTTTCGATAATTTTTTGTTGGGGAATTTGAATGGTGAATACAAGCATTTAATGGTGAGTCCTCATTCTATGCAAGTTGGTCTTGACAAATTAATCGATGAGCAAATTGAAAAAGCTAAAGTATCCGAAGATGGTTATATTAGACTAAAAATGAACTCTATTTCTGATAGAAAACTTATCGACAAATTATCCAAAGCTTCTTGTAAAGGAGTAAAGATTGATTTGATGGTGAGAGGAATTTGCTGTTTGGTTCCAGGAATAAAAGATAAGACTGAAAATATAAATGTTTATCAAGTTGTTGGAAGGTTTTTGGAACATCATAGAATTTATCAATTTGGTAAGGCCGAAAACTGTAAACTTTACATTTCCTCTGCAGATTTTATGACTAGAAATATAAGAAAAAGAGTAGAAGTTGCAGTTCCAATCTTTGATGATTACATTAAGCACAGAATACTAAATTTTATGGATATAATGTTTGCCGATGATACGAAAATAAGAAAACTAAATTCTGATAAATCATATTCTAAGGTTGAAAATACTGAAAATAAAAACGCACAAGAAATTCTAATAGATATTGCAAAAGAAAATTCCGTAAAAAGAAATTTGCAATCAGATGATAATAGAGTTATTAGCTCAAATTCTAATGAAACTATAAATTCAGATAATAATGATAATAAAAGGATAACTGTATTCGACAAAATCAAGAATTTCTTTAAAAACTTGACACATTAATAAATTATGTGAGAATATTTAGGTATAATTTTTAATGGGGTGAAATTATGACAGAAAGAAAAGTTCCTAATTTTTTGATTGAATCAAACACAGGAAGTAATATAAAAAACATCGTTGGAATAGTAAGTGGTAAAGGTGGGGTAGGAAAGAGCCTTGTCACTTGTTTATTGGCAAACGAAATGGCAAAAAAAGGATATAAAGTTGGTATTATGGATGGAGATATTACAGGACCATCTATTCCAAAATATTTTGGATTAACTGAAAAGGCAACAGCTGATTCTGAAGGTCACATCAATCCTGTTACAACATCTAATGGAATTAAAGTTATATCAATGAATTTGATGCTTCCAAAAGATGATGATGCAGTAATTTGGAGAGGACCTGTAATCGCTGGAGTTGTTAAACAATTTTATCAAGATGTAAATTGGGGAGATTTAGATTATTTGTTCGTGGATATGCCACCAGGAACTGGTGATGTACCATTGACTGTGTTCCAATCAATACCAATCAAAGGGATAGTTGTTGCAATGTCTCCATCAGGACTTGTAGAAATAATTGTAAAAAAAGCATTGCACATGGCAAAAATGATGGGAAAGAAAGTAATAGGATTAGTTGAAAATATGAGTTACTTGGAATGCCCTGATTGTGGAAAACACATCGAAGTTTTCGGAACAAGTACTGTTGATAAAATTGCACAAGAAGAAAATATAGATACAGTTTGCAAACTTCCAATTAATCCAGAAATTTCAAAATTAACTGAAACTGGAAAAATAAGTGATGTTGACACAAATTATTTGGAAAATATTACAAAGAAAATAGAAACTTTATAAATTACAAACAAAAAAACATTCTCTAAATTTGAGTATTACTCAAAATAGAGAATGTTTTTGTTTTTATAAATCGCTAACTGTAGTATCGTCTACTTCTTCTTTTTTTACAGAATTTTCATCTGTTTCAGGTTTCTTTTCATCTTCAAGGTTAAGAATTTCCATGAATTCTTCTCCAGTTATGGTTTCTTTTTCTAACAAGAATTTTGAAATTTCGTGAAGTTTATCGATGTTCTCGGTTAAAATATTTCTAGCTTTTTCGTGAGCGGATTTTATAATCGATTCGACTTTATTATCGATTTGTCCTGCTTTGTGATCACTTGCAGCTAATGTATTACCGCCGCCAAGATATTTAGAATTTGTAGTTTCCAAACTCATCATATCGAACTCATCAGTCATACCATATTGAGTGACCATTGCACGAGCGATTTTTGTAGCTTTTTCTATATCATTTGAAGCGCCAGTAGTTCTTGTGTTAAACACAACTTCTTCTGCACTTCTTCCTCCTGTTAATGTAACTATCATGTTAAATAGTTCTTCTTTACTCATGAGAAATTTTTCTTCTTGATCTACTTGCATTGTGTAGCCCAACGCACCGCTTGTTCTAGGAATAATTGTAATCTTAGTAACTGGGGCGGAATGTGATTGCATTGCAGCAACTAATGCGTGTCCTACTTCGTGATAAGCTATAAGTTCTTTTTCTTTTGGAGTTATAACTGTGCCTTTTCTTTGTTGGCCGGCAATTACAACTTCAACAGATTCTATCAAATCTTCTTGTGTTACGATATTTCTTCCCATTCTTACAGCTCTTAGTGCAGCTTCATTGACTATGTTTGCCAATTGAGCACCACTTGTACCTGCTGTCATCAAAGCAACTGCCTTGTAATCCATATCTTTTTCGATTTTGATTTTACGAGCGTGAACTTTAAGAATATCGATACGTCCTTGTAAATCTGGAAGTTCAACAGGAATTTGTCTGTCAAATCTACCAGGTCTAGTAAGTGCTGGATCCAAAATTTCAGGTCTATTAGTAGCTGCTAATATAACAACTCCTGAATTTCCGCTGAAACCGTCCATTTCATTTAATAATTGGTTAAGAGTTTGTTCTCTTTCATCATTACCAGAAATTCCTGCAGTATCACGTCTCTTACCGATAGCATCGATTTCGTCTATGAATACAATACAAGGAGCTTTTTCTGCTGCTTGTTTGAACAAATCACGAACCTTGCTAGCTCCCAATCCGACAAACATTTCAACGAATTCTGAACCACTCATTGAAAAGAATGGAACTTTTGCTTCACCAGCGACAGCTTGTGCAAGCAAAGTCTTACCAGTTCCAGGAGGGCCTACTAACAAAACTCCTTTTGGTAACACAGCACCAATTTCGTTGTATCTTTTTGGATCGTGCAAGAAATCTACAACTTCTAGTAAAGCATCCTTGGCTTCTTCTTGACCGGCAACATCTGTAAATTTCTTTCCAGTTTGACTTTCAACGTAAATTTTTGCATTGCTCTTACCAAATTGTAATGCATTGCCGCCCATTTTTTTAGTAGCTTGGCTCATTGCTAATTGCAAGAAACCAAATATTATTATAAATGGTAAAACAAATTGCAAGAAAATTGATAAAAGCGGAGCATATTTACTAGGAATATCACTTGAAAATTGAACTTTACTGTCCAATAGACGATCCACTAATTTTTCGTCTCTAATCAAGCCTGCTTTGTATATAACGTTGTTTTGGTTCTTAGCTTTGAAATTGATGTGAGTATCTAATATTTTTACCTCTTTAACTTCTCCTTTATCGAGCATTTCGACAAATTTATTATAAGGAACTTCTTCTTCTTTTGTTTTTGAAAAAGTAGGGAAAAGTAAGCCGGCAACCACAGCATAAAGAACTATAGCTATAAGATAATAAATTATTATCTTTTTCTTAGATTGCTTGTTTTCTTTCATATTGTGCCACTACATTAATTCAACGTTCAATTTTTCGTTCAATAAATTCAAGCTTTTAATAATACTGTTGTATTCTTCGTTAGTTAATTTAATTTGTTTTTTGTATTTTTCAGAAATTTCGTTAACTATGTTTTCGATAATTTCCTTGCCTTTTTCTGTTAAACGAACAGTAACAATTCTTTCGTCTTTTTCAGATCTTTTTCTTGAAACATATCCTTCTTTTTCTAATGCTTTACACAAGTTAGAAATGTTTCCTCCTGCCATACCAACTAACACTCCGATATCACCAATAGTTAAATCGTCGTTTTTTCCTAATTCAAATAAAGTTTTAACTTTCATAATAGTCAATCCGTATTTATCTGAAATTGGTGCTAATAAAGCGTCTGTTTTACGATAAGTTTCTCTCAATAATTGAGATAATTCTGTGTTTATTAAATTGTAATCCATACTTCCTCCATTTAATTTTTAAAATATTATGTATTTTGATATAATAAAATACACATAAGTGGTTATCCACTGATTACAGTATATATGTTAAATATATAGAAATTATGGAGATAAATTTAAATTATGGAAAATTTTAATAAAAAAGATTATAAAAAATTGTGGGTTAATTTTAAATCTAGTACACAAGCTATGGACATGCTTGTAATTTTATATAATATAGAAATTTTTGAAATATCTTTGATAACAATAGAATCCGATGTTAACAACAACGTATTGGACTTGATGGATAATTTGGATTGGGATGTTGAAGTTGTATTTTTGAAAGATTTTATGAGTGAAAATGATGTTGTTTTATCGAGATTTTTAGGTGATTTTAAAAATATTGACTTGCTTAATTTTTCAGATATGAAATATTTGTCAGAATTTTTTGCGGAAAATAACGAAACTTTGCAGTCAATAGATGATATTTTTATGTATGACAAATACATCAAATCAAATGAAAGTGATTTGAGTGTATTAAATGGAAAAAGTGTATTCATGATTACTAATGATACATTGAATAAAAATGATTATACTGATATTTTGAATGAAATGTTTGATGAATCATCAGAAAAATTAATAGAAGATTTGTTCTTGTTGTACGCATATTCCAAGAAAGATCATTTTATTTACGCACAAACAAATATAAATATTGATGAAGAAAATAATTTGATAGAAGGCGAAGGAATTGATACATATATTTCAGTTACATATAATATCGACAGATTTAGAGAATTTTTAGAAAGCGTGATTATTTAATGAATAAAAAGTTTAAAATAGGATCTTCGATGTCGCTTTTCTTAGCAAGTTTATCCATAGGAGTATTTTCAGGTGGATTGGCTGTTTTTTACAGATTTTTGCTAAGTAAATTAGAAGTGGTTAGAAATACTATTTACTCAAACAACAGTTTTCCAAGAGCAATTTTGATTATTGCAGTATCATTTGTACTTGGAATTTGTGTTAGTAAATTGCTTAAATGGGCTCCATTATCGGGTGGTAGTGGTATTCCGCAAGTTCAAGGAGAACTTATTGGAGCTTTTAATCAAAATAGTTTCAGAGTTACTATATCCAAAATTGTTGGAGGTGCGATTGCATCGTTAGTTGGACTTTCTTTGGGAAGAGAAGGCCCATCAATACAATTGGGAGCAAGCAGTGCGAAGTGGCTTTCTGAAAAATTTGGAAAAAGCAAAACAGAAGAAAAATTGTACTTGACTGCAGGAGCTGCAGCAGGGCTTTCGGCTGCATTCTCAGCGCCGATTTCTGGGCTTGTGTTTATACTGGAAGAACTTCACAAATCTTTTTCAAAAAAAGTTGTTGCAATTAGCTTTTCAGCAGCGGTAATTGCAGATGTTATTGCAGTTTGGGTTTTCAAAATAAAACCAGTGTTTTCATTTGGAATGACTCATGTTCTTCCTACAAAATACTATTTGTTGATTTTTCCAATGATAATAATTTGCTCTGTTGTTGGGAAATTATTCAACTCTTCAATAACATTTTTCCAAGATGTATTTGCGAAGATTAAGCTAGAACAAGATATAAAAATTGCGATATTTTTTGCATTCGTATCAGTTGTTGGATTGTTTTACAAAGATATATTAGGTGGTGGACATTCTTTCATAGAAAATATGGCAACACACAATTACAATTCATTTTTTGTTTTGATAATACTTTTGTTGTTCAAAATGTTTATGACATCGACATCTTATGCAACAGGAACTCAAGGTGGTATTTTCTTGCCTGTTTTAGTATTAGGTGGAATTACTGGGTTGTTTTATTTTAATTTAATGAGTGCGTTTGGATTCGTACAAGATGTTTATTTATCAAATTTTGTTGTTCTCGCTATGGTTTGTGTTCTGACAGCTGTTGTTAGAAGTCCACTTTTGAGTGTTGTCTTGGTATTGGAATTAAATGGCAACATGACACATTTATTGGGACTGGCATTTTGTTCAATTATGGCATACTTTATATGCATGGCGTTGGATTTCGAACCAATTTACGATATTTTGTTGAAGAGAATGTTGAATAAAAGAGTTGAAGGAAATGGTGTAAACGACGAATTTACAATGTTCGATATAAAACTTGGGTACAATAATGGTGTTTCCAACAAAAAAATCAAAGATATTGATTTTCCGAAAGACGCTTTGATTGCAGAAGTGGATTCAAATGGAGAAAAATACGTTCCAAATGGAGATAGCATACTAAAAACAGGAGATATTGTCACTGTTTTAGTAAAAGATGAACAACTTTACGATACTAGAATGAAAGTTCTCGAAGTTTTTGGAGAAAATAATGGATAAAATAAAAGAAAACTTGAACTATATATTGCTTGCGATAGTTGCACTTCTCGTATGCATCTTGGCATTGATGATGTTTTCTAAGAAAAATGTCTACACTATTAATACTGGAAACAGCACCGTTTTGAAGAAAAACTACGTAGTAACTCATTACGATAACAAAATTTTCATGTATAAGAATGAGGATTTAATTTTAAAGAAGGATTACGACGATAAAAAACCTTATTATTTTGATGGCAAATTTCTCTATTTGATTGATAAAAAGGATTTATTGCAATATAATACAAAAGGAAAGATAAATTCAAAACTTTCGTTTAAATCAGATATAAATTACATTTTTGCGAACAAGGATCACATTATTGTCGATTTAGAAAATGAGTTTTCCATTGTGAGTGATATGAAAGTTTTGGAAAGTTTTAATCTGAAAGATGAAGTATCGAGTCTGATAGCATCGAATAAATCAAACTACGCTTTAAGCACAATCGGAAAGCGTGATGGAAGAATTTTCTCTAAGATTTACATGTACGATGATAAGGGTCTTGTTTACAAAAATATATTCATTGATAAACCAATTTTTAGAATGAAGTATGTCGGGGACAATTTGATTGTTGTGTTTGACGGATATATCAAAGTTTTTGACAAGGCTAAGATTATAAAATCAAAATCTTTTGATGGAACAAAAAATGTCGGTATTTCTGATAATAACGTATATGTTATTACAAAAACAGGAGAGCTTTTGATATACGATAAGGATTTGAATTTGGTGAGCCAATCTAAAATAGACGATTCGCTCAAAATTTATTCGAATGATAAAAACTGCATATTATATAACCAAAACGGGTATTTTATGTTTGAGGATTCCAAACTAGTTGAATATAAAGCATCCAATCTTAAATCAATAACAGGAGAAGATGATTTTTATTTAATATTTAATAACAGAGTAGAAAGGATTAGGTAATTATGGAAATTGTAGATGCAAGAGGACAAGTTTGTCCAAGACCAATTATTATGACAAAAAATGTATTTGACGAATTAGAAGAAGGTACTGTTAAAACACAAGTTGATGACATGTACTGCGTTGAAAATTTGCAAAAATACGCTAATGGTCAAGGTTTCGAATTCAGTTATGAAGAAACAGATTATGGTTTTGAAACTACTATTGTAAAAGAAAAGGGAGCACAAAAAAAGGTTGAAGAAACTAATGGTAATTTAGTATTAGCTTTCTCAAGCGATAAAATGGGTGATGGAGATGAAAAACTCGGTAAATCTCTTATTAAATCATACATTTATTCTGTAGCAGAAGCTGATGAAGTTCCAAGTACACTTTTATTCTTCAACTACGGAATTCATTTGACAACAGAAGGATCAGAAGTTATCGACGATTTGAAGAGAATCGAAGAAAAAGGCGCAAAGATTATGACTTGTGGAGCTTGCTTAGACTTCTATGATAGAAAAGAAAAACTTTTGGTTGGTGAAGTTACTAACATGTATGTAATTTACGATACGTTATCAAAAGCAGACAGAAATGTAATTATAAGATAATGGAAAAGATATTATTAACTTTTACATCAGTTAATTTTACAATGATGACAGAAAGTAAACTTGTGAGTATGGGATACGATATTAAAACTATCCCTACTCCAAGGGAAATTTCTGAAAGTTGTGGATTAGCGATTATGTTGGATCCTGATAAAAAAGATGAAATGATAGCATTGAAAAAAGAACTTCCAATCGCAAAGATTTGGTCGTATCTTAAAGTAGATGGAGTAATTTTTGTAAATGAGGTAAAAGAATAATTAATGTTATTTAGTATTCAAAAATTTAACGAAATATTTTATAATTCAGCCGGCCAACTAAATTTGTTGGCCAAGATTTTATTGTCCTTGTTAATTATTGTGCTTACGCAAGTTGTCGTAAGCATTTTAACTAAGAGCTTAGATAAGTTATTAATGAAAAAAGGAAGTTCCATCGAAGGAAGACAAATCACGGTTACCAAATTGTTGAATAATACAATAAAATATTTGATTTATTTTTTCTGCGTAGTTCATGTCCTAGATTTATTCGGGGTCAAAACAGATAAAATATTGGCAACTGCTGGTATCGGTGGGGTTGCAATTGGTTTTGGTGCGCAATTTATAATCAGAGATGTAATCAGTGGGCTTGCAATAATTCTTGAAAATCAATTCAAAGTGACAGATCATGTCATTATCAACGGAATTGAAGGAAATGTTCAAGAATTGGGGCTTCGCGTTACAAAAATCAGAGGATTTGACGGAGCTATTCATTTGATTAGTAACGGTCAAATCAACACAGTGACTAATTTATCTAAAGAAAATCAAAGAATTGAAGTTAAAATGGAAGTTCCAATTAAATATAGTTTGGATCAATACGCAGAAATTGTAAATGAAATTTCCAATGAATTGGTAGACAAGTATTCAGATATTGTAAAAAAACCAGAATTAATTGGCGTTACCAAAATGGACAAGAACTCCATGACTATTACGATTTGGGGAAGTTGCAAACCGGAATCACAATATTTGTATCAAAGAGAAATTATTAAAAAATTCATAGAAAAAGCCAAATCAAAATCAATGGATTTGAATTGTTATTTTGTAGCAGGTGATGAAAATGAAATATAAAGTAAATGATATTGTAACACTAAAAAAAGGTCATCCATGTGGCGAAAATAAATGGGAGATTTTGAGAACTGGAGCAGATATTAAATTAAAATGCTTGGGATGCGATAAAATAGTGTGGCTTACAAGGTTAGAATTTAACAAAAGAATCAGAAAAATACAAGATAAAACTGGCAAATTTGTATCGATAGTTCATTACGAACCAGAAGATGACGAATAAAAAACGATAGGAGAATTATGAATTACGTTGTAATACCAGCGTACAAACCAGACGAAAAACTCACAAAATTGGTGGACAATTTATCGGTAAACCACCTAAATATAATTGTAGTTAAAGATGGTCCGTGCGATTATGATTTTTCAAAACTTAATAATATAGTTCTTCTAGAGCATCAAACTAATATGGGAAAAGGCGCCGCTCTTAAAACTGCGTTCAAATATTTGAAAGCCCAACAAGCAAATGGGACTGTGGTTACAAGTGATGCTGACGGACAACATTTGGTGAAGGATATTTTAAAATTAATAAAATTTTCTGAACAAAACAAGGATAAGCTGATACTTGGAGTCAGAGATTTAAAAAGAGGAATCCCGATTAAATCTTTGCTAGGCAACACTATAACGAGAATGGTATTTTATTCTAGTTCATCGAAATACATTAAGGACACGCAAACGGGACTTCGTGCATTCAACACATCACAGCTTGATAAAATGATTGAAATCGAAGGGGACAGATACGAATACGAAATGAATATGCTTTATGAATTTGACTCGGAAAGCATAATGCAAGTTCCTATCGAAACCATTTATATAGAAAATAATGAAACAAGTCATTTTAATGCACTTAAAGATTCAGCAAAAATCTACAAAAGTATATTAAAATTTTCTACGTCAAGTTATTTGAGCTTTTTAGTGGATTATTTTACTTTTATATTGTTATTTTACAAATTAGATGTACAAAGTTTGGTGTTGTCTAATATAATAGCAAGGGCAGTATCAAGCACGTTTAACTTTTATGTGAATAACAAATATGTATTCAAAAACAAAGATAAAATTCTAAAAAAATACATCAAATATGTGACACTCGTAGTGTTCATATTAGCCTTGAATACAGTCGTGTTAAAAATTTTGCAAGCTTTAGGAATCAGAGTCTTTGTGGCGAAAATCATAACCGAAGCTTTGATGTTCATAGTAAGCTACAATATTCAAAAAAGAATAATATTCAAATAGCGCTTTTAATAGAAAAAAATTATAGAATTTTTATTAGAAGTGCTTTTTTAGTTAAAATCTTTAAAATTTTGTAGATTTTTTAGTATTGGATTTGTTGTATAATAATCTTGAAAGGAGTTATTATGAAAAAAATTGGATATTTGTTATTTGCGATTATCATTTCTTTATTAATGGTAAGTTGTGCGCAAAGTGACAAATCAAGAGTCTCTGATGAACTTAACTTAAAATTAGTTAAAGAAAATCAAATCATGAAATACGATGATCACGGAGCAATGGGAGATGGGACAAGATTTATAACATTTGAATTTGGCAGCAACGATACATTGAATCAGATAAAATCGGATAGTAAATGGAAGAAATTTCCGTTGGATAAAACAACGAAAACTTTAATGTATGGAGATGAAAAAACATCATCTTATGTGACAGATAATAATTCCAGATTGCTTTTTCCAGAAATTTCTGAAGGTTATTATATGTTAATCGACAGACAAGAAGACAAGAGTCAAAATATCTTAAAACGTTCATCTTTAAATTTTACACTTGCAGTTTATGATACAAAAACTAATACTTTGTTTTTTGCAGAAATTGATACTTAAAATTATAGATTGAAAAAATAGCAAACCAACGGTGGACAATCCTCATACAAATGGTTTGCTATTTTTATTTTATTTCAATGATTTTTCGAATGCTATTCTCTCGTCTGTTTTTCTGATATAAACTATTCCACATTTTTGAAATCCGTTTTTTTCTATAAATCTTAGCATGGATTTGTTATCTTTGTGTGTGTCAACTCTGATGGAGTCGTAGTTTAGTTCTTTTAATTTATCTTCAAAGAAATCCAATAAATTTTTGGCTACATTTTGTGACTTGAAATCAGGGTGAACAGCTATTCTGTGAATTACTCCGTATTTTCCATCAGATAGCCATTTTCCATCAATATTTTTATAATCATCATCCCCATCCAAGACCAACACAGCCATTCCCACGACTTTTTTATCTATTTCTGCTACGTATAATCTATTTTCTTTCAAATCAGTTAAGAATACATCTTCATTGGGATAATTTTCGCTCCATTGATTTATTTTATTTTCTTTCATGTATGATTTGGCTTTTTCTACAATTTCCATTATTTCAGAAATATCATTTTCATTTGCAATTCTTGTTATCATTTTTTCACCTCGTTTTATCTCAAATTTTATCATATTTTAAATAGTATTTTAATATTAAAAAAATTTCGATATTTTTGTGTTAAATTTTCTCACAAATGTGTTATAATTTTATGTGGAAATCAGTTAAGGAGGCAACATATTGAAACCAAATATTTACTCTGAGATTGATAAGTTAAAATCTGTAATAGTTCACAGACCGGGAGAAGAATTAAACAATTTGACTCCTGATTTTATGGAAGAGTTATTGTTCGATGAACTTCCTTACTTGGAAAATGCTATCAAAGAGCATGATTTTTTCTGTGAAACTATGCGTAATGAAGGTATTGAAGTATTGTACCTAGAAGATTTGGCTGCAGAATCTATTAAGCAAGATGACGTTAGAAAACAATTTATCGAAGATTTCCTTGAAGAATCGGGAAATAAATCCGCAGATGAAATCAATTTACTTAGAGATTTACTTACAAATATTTCAGATGAGAAAGAATTGATACTTAAAACTATGTCAGGGGTTAGATTGGATGAAATCGGTATTAATGACGAAAGTGGAAGACTTTTGGCTGTGAATCCAATGCCTAACTTGTATTTCACAAGAGACCCATTTTCTTTTGTAGGAAATTGTGTTAGTATCAACAGAATGTGGTCGGAAACTAGAAATAGGGAAACGCTTTATGCAAAATATATTTTTACTTACAATTCTAGATTCAACGATATCGAAAAGATCTACGATAGAACAGAAGACACTTCTATCGAAGGTGGAGATATTTTAATTTTGAACAGCGAATGTGTAGCTGTTGGAATTTCTCAAAGAACACAAAAAGAAAGTGTAGACAAATTCGCTAAGAATTTATTGGATAAATCAGATTTCAAATTTGTTTTGTCTTTCAAAATTCCTAACAAAAGAGAATTTATGCACTTGGACACTGTGTTCACAATGATTGATAAGGGAATTTTTACGGTTCACCCACTAATCGAAGGACCTTTGTATGTTGAAAAGTTGTATCTTGAAGATAATACTTTACAAAGAGAAGTACAAAAGGGTTCATTAGAAGAAATTTTATCTTCAAATTTACACGTTGATAATGTTAAAATTATAAGATGTGGTGGAACAAACCCAATAGATCAAATGCGTGAACAATGGAATGACGGTTCAAATACTTTGGCGATTGCACCAAATACTGTTATTGTTTACGACAGAAACAATGTTACAAACAGCTTGCTACAAGAAGCTGATGTAAATATAAGAACTATTAAATCAGGCGAATTATCTAGAGGACGTGGGGGTCCAAGATGTATGAGTATGCCATTTGAAAGGGAGATGTAATTTATGTTAAAAGGAAGAGATTTTTTAACTTTAAAAGATTTCACTAAAGAAGAAATCGAACATTTACTAGATGTAAGTGCTGCATTAAAAGAAAAGAAAAGAATGGGTATTGTAGGAGAAACTTTAAAAGGCAAGAACATTGTTTTGTTATTTGAAAAAACTTCTACTAGAACAAGATGTTCATTTGAAACAGCTTGTCACGATGAAGGTGGTAATGTAACATTCTTAGGTATGAATGATAGCCAATTCGGTAAGAAAGAATCTGTAAGAGACTCTGCTTTAGTATTATCAAGATTCTACGATGGTATCGAATTTAGAGGATTTGACCATGCAACTGTAGAAGAATTAGCAAAATATTCTTCAGTTCCAGTATGGAATGGTTTAACTGATATTTATCACCCAACACAAATCTTAGCAGACTTTTTAACTGTAAAAGAAAACATACACAAAAACTTAGACCAAGTTAAATTTGTTTATGTTGGTGATGGTAGAAACAACATGGCAAACTCTTTAATGATAGGAGCTGCTAAATTAGGTATGGAATTTGTAAATCTTGCTCCAAAAGAATTACATCCATCAAATGAAATGATGAACACTATCCAAGAAATAGCTAAAGAATCTGGTGCAAAAATCACTGTAACTGATGATTTCAATAGCTTAAAAGGTGCAGATGTAATCTACACTGACGTTTGGGTATCAATGGGTGAAGAAGATCAATTCGAAGAAAGAATCAACTTGCTTAAAGATTACCAAGTAGATATGAAGAAAATCGAAATGACTGAAAATCCTAACGTAATCTTCTTACATTGCTTACCATCTTTCCACAACTTAGAAACTAAAGTTGGTCGTGAAATCCACGAAAAATTTGGCTTGAGTGAAATGGAAGTAACTGATGAAGTATTCTACAGCAAATATTCAAAAGTATTTGATGAAGCTGAAAACAGAATGCACACTATCAAGGCAGTTATCGTTGAAACAATTGGTAATAAATAAATTTTAATTTTTAAGAGGTAACTTTCACGAGTTATCTCTTTTTTATTGAAAAAATATTGCAATTTTCATGAATTTTTGGTAAAATATCTTGTCATTGTCAATAGTTACGATTTGTCAAAATACGTGTATTATTGCGAATTTTTGATATTATATAATTAGAGGATATGAATGAGAGGTGAGATATGAAAAGTTTATACAATAGAATACTAGATTACAGTACGGACCAAAAATTAATTTTGTTGACTGCGATTACAATGTTTATGCCGTTTTATATTGGAATAGGTGTTTTAATTGTAGATATGTTTTATTTTGTTTACCAAAATAAATTCAAAGAAATTTTTGATAAGTCTAATCTTTCTGTATTTGGATTGATTTTTGCTGTGTATTCTTTGGTAGTTAGCATTGTGTTCAACAATACTTATGGAATACTTGCGACAGTTGGAATGTTTGTGCTTTTCGTATTTTTGCTCTTTATTAGAAAAAATATGACAGAACAATTTATGGAAGATTGTATGTTAATCATCATGATGTTCGCATCGATATGCTTTTTGATAACATTGACTCAGTATTCGATTATTTTGAAGGACAATTCTTTCAACTACACTCAATTTATGAAATACATCAGCGAGAACAGAACAACTGTTGGAACATTTTTCTTTAATGCAAATTACTATGCTATGGTATGTTCGTTGGTTGGAATTATTAGTGCGTACAAATATTTTTCGACAGAATCATTTGAAAGATTATTTTCTTTTGTGGTTGGTGTTTTAAGTGTTCTCACATTATTGATCACAGATTCAAGAGGAGCGATGTTTGCTAGTTTCGTGGCAGTATTTGCTCTTACAATTATGATGAAGAAAAGAAAATATACTATAGCGATTATTTCCGTATTTGCATTAGCTTTTGTTGGAATTGTAGCTTTAGGAAGAATGGATTTGATTCCGAGAGTTGATAAAATTGGATTCGATATGGGCCTTAGAAGATCGATTTGGATTAGTGCGATTGCAGCTTTCAAGAAGAACTTCATAATTGGTGTTGGTCCACTTGGAATTCACAATATTTATACTACAATAAGAGATCGTGCAATACTTCATTCGCACAATTTGTATTTGGATATTTTGGTTAATTACGGACTTATAGGAGCTGGATTGTTGATTCCTATTATTTATCAACTATTTCGAGAAATTAAAAGTCTGTATTCACAAAAATACACCAAAATGATTATTGCGATGATTATTATGGTTATGATTCACAGCATGGTGGATGTTACAATTTTTTGGACGCAAACATCATTCATATTTTTAACATTTGTAGCTGGAGTCGGTGAATTATCAACAGTTCCGGTTTCAGAATTTAGTTTTTTCAAGGCTAAGAAATCTTTTAAAACAAAAAATATTTATGAAAAATAAAATAAAATTTACAAGATAGTTGGTAAAACTTGCCAGCTATCTTTTTTTACTTTAAAAAAAACTCAATATCAATTATAATAGTAAACAAGGAGGATTTTTAATGAGCTTTAAATTTTGTTCGCTATCAAGTGGATCAAGCGGAAATAGCGAATATATAGAGACTGAACACTCCAAAATTTTAATCGACGCAGGTTTTAGTGGAAAAACAATTGAAAACCTACTTAAATATATAAATGTAGATCCAAATGAATTAGATGCGATTTTTGTGACACATGAACATGCAGATCACATTAAAGGGATTGGCGTATTGAGTAGAAGATACAATCTTCCAATTATAGCAAATACTGAAACTTGGTATGCTATGGATAACAAAATAGGGAAAATAAATGATAAAAATATTTATATCTTCGAAAATAATAGACACATTAATTTTAAAGATTTGGATATTTTACCCATCAAAACCAGTCACGATAGCGCAAATAGTTGCGGATATGTGGTTAGCAAGGACAATAAGAAATTATCTATAGTTACTGATACTGGAATTATCGAAGACAGCGTGTACGAAGAAATTAAAGATTCAAATCTTTTTTTTATTGAAGCAAATCACGATATTGATATGCTAAAATACGGAAGCTACCCTCCAGCATTAAAGCAAAGAATCTTGTCAGATCATGGACATTTATCAAATGATTCTTGCGCATATTTATTGGGAGATATTTTAAGAGGTAATCATGAAGTTATCCAGTTGGCGCATTTGAGTAAGGAGAACAATACTCCAACAAAAGCGTTGAGTACTGTAGAAGGTTATTTGAAAAGTTTAGGACTTGATGTTGGAGAATCTGTGACTTTGGAAGTTGCAGAAAGATACAGTCCTAGTAACATAGTGGATTTAGAAAAAATGGAGATATATGCAAAGAACTGTACAAGAAGTTGAAAGAGCAATAATAAAAAAATATAGAAAACACATTTGGTCGAAGTTTATCAAGGCGATAAAAGAGTATGATTTAATTCAAGACGGAGATAAAATCGCCGTTTGTATGAGTGGAGGCAAGGATAGTTTGCTTCTTGCGAAATTATTCCAAGAACTTCAAAAACACGGAATGAATAATTTTGATCTGGAATTTATAGCTATGAATCCAGGATACAGCGAAGAAAACACTAGACTTGAAAAGGAAAACTTTGAAAAGCTTAATATTCCTTATCACATGTACGATACAGATGTTTTTAGTGTTAGTGAGAAAATTTCATCTAACAATCCGTGCTACATGTGTGCGAGAATGAGAAGAGGAGCACTTTATTCAAAAGCAAAAGAACTCGGCTGTAACAAAATGGCATTAGGACATCACTTTGATGATGTTATAGAGACTATTTTATTGAATGTTTTGTGTTCTGGAAATTACAAAACAATGATGCCAAAACTTCATTCGAATAATTTTGAAGGAATTGAACTTATCAGACCGATGTATTTGATTAGAGAAGAATCTGTAAAAAGTTGGTTGAATTATTCAGGATTAAAAGCATTAGATTGTGCTTGTTCTGTAACTAAAAAAACAGAAGGATCCATGAGAAAACAAATTAAACTATTAATTGCAGAACTTTCAGATAGAGGATTTACGAATGTAGAAAATTCGATTTTTAAATCTAGTGAAAATGTTGATGTATCCAGAATACTTGGGTATGAATATAATGGAGAAAAGCATAACTTTTTGGATACTTATGGTGAAAATGATTTATAATCGTTAATTTATAGGAGGAAATATGGGAGTAGAACCAATTAAAATCCAAGAAAATTTGTATTACTTGGGTGTAAACGACAGACAAACAGAATTTTTCGAGAACATGTGGCCATTGCCTTATGGAGTTGCTTATAACTCATATTTAATTACAGGCGAAAAAACTTGTTTGATGGATACTGTAAAAGTTAGTAAAAGTGATGAATTTGTAGATAATGTTAAGGCCATATTAAAAGATAGAAAATTGGACTATTTGGTAATTCATCACATTGAACCAGATCATTCAGGATCAATTCCACAAATTTTAGATCTTTATCCAGATATAAAAATAGTTGGAAACAAGAAAACAAGATCGATGTTGAATGATTATTATGAAATTGATTCAGATCATTTTGTTGAAGTTGGAGAAGGCGATGTACTTGATTTGGGAGATAGAAAACTTACATTCTATCTAACAGCAATGGTTCACTGGCCAGAATCAATGGTTAGCTACGATGCTGAAAATAAAATTTTATTCTCACAAGATATTTTCGGCGGATTTGGAACTAATGACGGAGCAATCTATGATGACGAATTAGATTACGATTTGAGAAGAACAGAATTCAGAAGATATTATACAAATATCGTTGGAAAATATTCTCAAATGGCTGTACGTGCTATTAACAAATTATCTTCTTTGGAAATCGAAACAATATGTCCTGTTCATGGTTGTATTTGGAGAAAACAACCTTCAAGAATAGTAGAAGATTACACTAAATGGGCAACTTATGAAGTGAGTGAAGGAGTAGTAATAGCTTATGCATCAATGTATGGAAATACAGAATTGATGGCAGATCAATTAGCTAGATATTTGGCAGACGAAGGCGTTAGAAATATTGAAGTGATGGATGTAAGCAAAACTCACGAATCTTATATACTTTCAAATTGTTGGGAAAAGAAATCATTAGTATTAGGGTCTTGCACATACAACAACACTGTATATCCAGTAATGAATAATTTATTGAACATTTTGAAAATGCAAAAATTAAAAAATCATGTGGTTTCTGTTTTTGGATCATTTGGATGGAGCGGTGGCGCTGTCAAAAATCTAAAAGAATTTGTTGAAGAAGGAAAATTCGAAACAACAGAAACAATTGTTGAAGCAAAAGGTCGCATGAAAGAAGAAGACGATCAAGGCTTAAGACAAATGGCAAAAGAAATTGCAGCAAAAATTAAATAATAAATTTTTAAAAGCCAATCATTAAATGATTGGTTTTATTTTTTATTTGAAAAATGCGTTAAATTAATAATAATTATCAAAAAAATAAAAAAAAGCGTTTTTTAGTGTTATTATTAAATTAAGTTGGGTATAAATTAGATAGTGGTTATTAGGTTAATAGCTAATTAAAATAAAAATTTGGAGGTAATGTTTATGGCTACAGATGTAGAAATTGCTCAAAAAGCGAAATTAGAAAAAATCAGCGTGATTGCTGAAAAAATGGGATTAACAGAAGAAGATTATGAACAATATGGTAGATATAAGGCAAAATTAGATTTAAATCTTTTTGAAAAAAATAAAGATAAAAAAGATGGTAAATTAATTTTGATGACAAGTATTAACCCTACACCAACTGGAGAAGGTAAAACAACTATGAATGTTGGTTTGGCAATGGGACTTAACAAAATTGGCAAAAACGCTATCTCAGTATTAAGAGAGCCATCTTTAGGACCAAACTTCGGTATGAAAGGTGGAGCTGCAGGCGGTGGATATGCACAAGTAGTTCCAATGGATGAAATCAACATGCACTTCACAGGTGACTTCCACGCAATTACTACTGCAAACAACTTGATTTGCGCTATGATGGACAACCACATTCACCAAGGTAATGCGTTAAACATAGATCCAAAACAAATCTTAATTAAGAGATGTATGGATATGAACGAACGTGAATTAAGAGATATAATTATCGGAGTTGGAGCAAAAGGTAACGGAGTTATGCGTCAAGATGGTTTCGAAATTACTGTTGCAAGTGAAATCATGGCTATTTTATGTCTTGCAAAAGATTTGAAAGACTTAAAAGAAAGAGTTGGAAATATTCTAATCGCTTTCGATAAAGAAGGTAAACCAGTTTATGCAAGAGACGTTAAAGCTGATGGTGCAGTAGCATTAGTTATGAAAGAAGCTATCAAACCAAACTTAGTTCAAACATTAGAACACACTCCAGCAATTATTCACGGTGGACCATTCGCTAACATTGCACATGGTTGTAACTCTTTAATAGCTACTAAATTAGGATTGAAACTTGGAGATTACGTTGTTACAGAAGCAGGTTTCGGTGCTGACTTAGGAGCAGAAAAATTCTTCGATATTAAATGTAGAAATGATTTACATCCAAACATGGTATGTATCGTAGCTACAATAAAAGCATTAAAACATCACGGGGAAGCAGAAGATTTCAAAGTTGAAAATGTAGAAGCTTTGGAAAAAGGATATGCTAACCTTAAACGTCATATTGAAAATATGAAGAAATACAAAGTTCCAGTAGTAGTAGCAATCAATAGATTTGCAACTGATACAGATGCAGAAATTAAGAAATTAACTGAATTAGTTGAAGCAGATGGAACAAGAGCTATTTTCTGTGATGTATGGGCTAAAGGTGGAGAAGGAGCTAAAGAATTAGCAGAATATGTTGTTGAAAATACAAAAGAAGAAAACGACTTCGAATTCTTATATGACCTTGAATTACCTATCAAAGAAAAAATCGAAAAAATTGCAAAAGAAATTTACAGAGCAGACGGCGTAGAATTCAGTGCAAAAGCTAAGAAAAAATTAAAACAAATCAAAGAATTAGGATTAGACAATTATCCAGTATGTATGGCTAAGACTCAATACTCATTCTCTGATAATAAAAAATTAATCGGAGCTCCAACTGGATTTACAATCACAGTAAGTGATTTCAAAATCTCAAGAGGTGCCGGATTTGTTGTTGCATTATTAGGATCTGTAATGACAATGCCAGGTTTACCAAAAGTACCTTCAGCAGAAAATTGCGATGTTTTAGATGACGGTACAGTTGTAGGATTATTCTAGAAAATTTAAAAGCCTGAATTTGTGTGAATTTAATGAGGTTTATAAAATTTCTATAAATTCAGGCTTATTTATTCTCACAATTAATAAATTTTGTTACAAAAACTAATAACTTTTATGGTACAATAGTTGTGAAAAGGATTATAAGTAAAAGGAGATGCTTATGAGTACAAAAAAAACTCCTCTATATGAGGAACACAAAAAATTAGGTGGAAAAGTTGTTGACTTCGCTGGTTTTTATTTGCCAGTAGATTATGAAGGTTTACAACAAGAACACGAAGCGGTAAGAAACAACGTTGGCCTATTTGATGTAAGTCACATGGGTGAATTTACTGTTAAAGGCAAAGATGCATTGAAATTTATCAACTATGTTTGCACAAATGATTACTCTAAATGTGCAGATGGACAAATCCAATATTCTTTATTATTACACGAAGATGGCGGAATGGTTGATGACTTATTAGTTTACAAAAACAACGATGAAGACTTTTTAATGGTTCCAAATGCAGCTAATACTGAAAAGGACTTCAAACATATTTCTAAATATGTAGATAAATTTGACGTTGAACTTAAAAACATTAGTGATTCATTAGCTGAAATCGCTATTCAAGGTCCTAAAGCTGAAGAATTATTACAAAGATTAGTTGATTATGATCTTTCTAAAATCGAATACTATCATTTCGTAAAAGATATTAAATATAAAGAATACGATGTACTAATTTCTAGAACTGGTTATACTGGTGAAGATGGATTCGAAGTTTATGCAAATGCTGAAGCAATTGTAAAATTATGGGATGAGTTATTAGAAAAAGGAAAAGACTTAGGTGTTAAACCATGTGGTCTTGGATGTAGAGATACATTAAGATTTGAAGCAGCAATGCCTTTATATGGTAACGAACTTTCAGACGAAGTATCTCCATTAGAAGTTGGCTTGAAGTTCGCAGTTAAAATGGACAAAGACGACTTCGTTGGTAAAGCAAAAACTCAAGAAAAAATTGATGCAGGAATAAACAAGAAACTTATTGGTATCGAAATGCAAAGCAAACGTATCGCAAGACAAGGTGCTGAAGTTCAAAAAGATGGCAAGACTATCGGTAAAGTAACTACAGGATACCTTTCACCAACATTTGGCGTATGTTTAGCAAACGCATTTGTAGATAAATCAGCTGTAGCATTAGGTGATGAAGTAGATGTTGTTATCAGAAATAAACCAGCTAAAGCAACAGTTGTTAAAAGAAAATTTTTGGATAGAAAATAGGGGGAAAAGAAAATGGCAGAAGTAGCAAAAGATTTATTGTACACAAAAGATCATGAATGGATTAAAGTAGACGGAGACGTTTATGAAATTGGTCTTGCAGATTATGCACAAGACAGTTTAGGAGACATCGTATACGTTGAATTACCAGATGTAGATGATGAAATTGATGCAGAAGACTCTGTAGCAAGTGTTGAATCTGTAAAAGCAGCATCAGAAGTTTATACTCCATTTGCTTGTACTATAGTAGAAGTTAATGAAGAATTAGATGATGAACCCGGCAACATTAACAAAGCTCCATATGAAAGCTGGATTGCTAAGGTTAAATTCGAAGACTTCGATGAATCTAAACTAATGAATTCTGATGAATACGAAAAATTCTTAGGAGAATTATAATGTATCCATACATCTCAGTTACTGATCAAGAAATTGAGGAAATGCTAAAAACAATTGGCATTTCCTCTCTAGATGAACTATATTCAGACGTTCCTGAAAATGTTCAATTTAAAGGCGAGTTAAATATTCCTAAAGCAAAAAGTGAAGAAGAAGTTAGAAGATACTTCAAAGACATTTTTGCTAAGAACATATCTACTGATGATAAGGTTTGTTTCTTGGGTGGTGGAGCTTATGATAGATACGTTCCTTCAGTTATCCCAGCAATGGCAAGCAGAAGTGAATTCTACACTTCATATACACCTTACCAACCAGAAATAAGCCAAGGTACTCTTTCCTATATTTTTGAATATCAAACAATGATGGCAAACCTTACTGGTATGCCAATATCAAACGCTTCTTTATATGATGGTGGAACAGCTATCACAGAAGCAGCTTTGATGACTATCCAAAAGTCCAAAAAATCTAAAATTCTATGTGCTGACACAGTTAGCCCTTCAGCAAAAGAAATATTGTTGACTTATTGTCACGATAGAGGAGTTGAAGTAGAATTTGTTCCTATGAAAGATTTATTAACAGATATGGACGAATTGGAAAAAATGATGACTGACGAAGTTGGTACAGTTATCGTTCAATCTCCAAACTATTACGGATATATCGAAGATGTTAAAAAATATGAAGAGTTGACTCATTCTATCAAGAAAAACTACTTGATTATGTCAGCGGATCCAATGAGTTTAGGCTTATTAAAGAAACCATCTGAATACAACGTTGATGTTGTTGTAGGTGAAGCTCAACAATTCGGAGTTAACTTACAATATGGTGGACCTTATTTAGGATATATGTGCTTTATTGATGAATTTGTTAGAAAATTCCCTGGCCGTGTTGTAGGACAAACTACTGACGAAGACGGCAAGAGATCATTCGTTTTAACACTTTCAGCAAGAGAACAACACATTAAACGTGATAGAGCAACTTCAAATATCTGTTCTAACCAAGGTGTTAACTTACTTGCAGCAAGTATTTATTTATCACTTTTAGGTAAAGCTGGTATTAAAGAAGTAGCAACTCAATCATTACAAAAAGCTCATTATCTATTTGAAGAATTAAAGAAATTAGATAAGGTTAAAGTTCTTAGTGAAAAACCATTCTTTGATGAATTCACTATCGGTTTTGACAAAGACACTGAAGAAGTTAAGAAAGCATTATTTGATAAAGGATTCTTAGCTGGAATTAGCATTAAAGAAGCTACAAATGGATGTGGCAATGGTTTAATTATTGCTGTAACTGAAAAGAGAACAAAAGAAGAAATGGATAATTTCGTAGCAGCAGTTAAGGAGGTATTATAATATGGCTTATAATAAGTTAATATTTGAATTATCACAACCAGGTAGAACTGGATATAAACTTCCTGAATTAGACGTAGAAGAAAAAGATAACTTAATTCCTGAAGAATTTTTATCAAATGAAGAATTAGATTTACCAGAAGTTAGTGAAGTTGACGTAGTTCGTCACTATACTAACCTTTCAACTCTAAACTTCGGCGTAGATACAGGTATGTATCCATTAGGATCTTGTACAATGAAGTACAACCCTAAAATTAATGAAGAAATTGTAGCAAATCCAAAACTTGCTCGTCTTCACCCAAAACAAGACGATTACCAAGTTCAAGGTGCATTGGAAGCAATGTATACTTTACAAAAATCACTATGCGAAGTATCTGGTATGGATTATATGACATTACAACCAGCAGCAGGTGCTCACGGTGAAATCACTGCTATTACAATATTCAAAAAATATCATGAAGTTAATGGTAATTCTGAAAAGAATGAAATCATAGTTCCAGACTCAGCTCACGGTACTAACCCAGCAACAGCTGCAATGGCTGGATATAAAGTAGTAGAAGTTAAATCAAATGCAAATGGTGTAGTTGACGTTGAAGACTTAAGAAAAGTTGTAAACGAAAAAACAGCTGGTTTGATGTTAACTAACCCTAATACTTTAGGTTTATTTGAAACTAAAATCAAAGAAATCGCTGAAATAGTTCACGAAGCAGGCGGATTACTATACTACGATGGAGCAAATGCTAACGCCATTTTAGGACACGCAAGACCAGGGGACATGGGATTCGATGCAATCCACTTCAATGTTCATAAAACATTCTCTACACCACACGGTGGTGGAGGTCCAGGTGCAGGTCCTGTAGGTGTTAAGAAATTCTTAAGAGAATATTTACCAAAACCAATTGTAGAAAAAGATGGAGATAAATATTTCTTAGATTACAGCATGGAACATTCTATTGGTAGAATGAAAGACTTCCAAGGTCACTTCGGAATTTTAATGAGAGCATTGACTTATATCCTAACAATGGGTAGCGATGGATTGAAATGTGCATCTACTACAGCAGTATTAAATGCAAACTATCTACAAGCTCAATTAAAAGATGACTATAACTTACCACACGACTTCATCTGCAAACACGAATTCGTATTAGGCGGATTAAAGGATGATTGCGATGGACAAGTTAAGACATTGGATGTAGCTAAGAGACTGTTAGATATGGGATTCCATCCACCAACAGTATACTTCCCATTAATCGTTCACGAAGCATTAATGGTAGAGCCTACTGAAACTGAACCAAAACAAACTCTTGATGCTTTCGTTGCTGCAATGAAACAAATTGCACAAGAAGCAAGAGAAAACAAAGATATATTATTAGAAGCTCCTATTACAACTGTTGTTAGAAGACCAGATGAAACAGAAGCTGCTAAGAATTTAATATTGACTTTCAAAAAAGGAGAATAATGACTAAAGATATCATTATTATCGGCGCTGGACCTGGTGGCTATGAAACAGCCATCAGGGCATGCCAGCTCGGTTTAAATGTAACTTTAATCGAAAAAGCTGAAGTAGGTGGTACATGCTTGAACAGAGGATGTATACCTACTAAAACTTTATGGAAAATTGCTGATTTGTATAAAGAAATTAGAGAATCAGAAACTTTTGGAATTGAAGTTAATGACCATAAATTATTAGCCGATAAAATTAAACAGAGAAAAACGGAAATTATCGAAAGACTTAGAAGTGGTGTTGAATACCTTTTCAAAACTTACGATAATTTAACTTTTATTAGAGGAGAAGCTAGCTTTAAGGATAATAAAACTGTTGTTGTGAAGACTTTGGAAGGAGAAACTAAAGAACTCACAGCAGATAAAATTATCATAGCTACTGGATCCAAAGACTATAAGCCAACTAATATTGAAGGCATCGACCATCCTAGAGTTTTGACATCAACAGGACTTTTGGAATTAGAAGAAATTCCAAAATCTATGGTTGTTATCGGAACTGGCGTAATAGGAATGGAATTTGCATCAATATATTCACAATTTGGAACTGAAGTTACTGTAGTTGGTAACAAATTGTTGAAAACAGAAGATGGCGAAATTCAAAAACGTCTAAAATCAATTTTGAAGAGCGATACTTTGAAGTTTGTAACGGGAGTTTACGCTAAGAAAATTGTTGAAGAAGACGGAAGATTAAAAATCATTAGTCAAAAAGTTGGCAAAGATAAATTCGAAGAAACTTATGCAGACTACGTTCTTGTAGCGAGTGGTAGAAGCAGTAATACAGACAATCTTGGACTTGAAAACACAGATATTAAAACTGAAAATAATGCTATTGTTGTAGATGAAAATCTTCAAACAAATGTTGAGGGCATTTACTCCATTGGAGATTGTGTTTATAAGAACACTCAATTAGCTCACGTTGCAAGTAACCAAGGTAAAAATCTTGTAAGAGAATTTTCTGGAAAAGATAGAAATATAAACATGGACATAGTTCCAGCGGTTGTATTTACAGTTCCAGAAATTGCATCTGTAGGTCTAACTGAAGAAAAAGCAAAAGAACAAAACATCGATTATGTAACAAGCAAATTTATGTATCAAGCTAATGGTAAGGCATTGAGTTTGAATGCTACAGAAGGTTTTGTAAAGATAGTTGCTACAAAAGATTTATCTAAGATTTTAGGTTGTCATATAATTGGTCATGATGCATCCACTATTATTCACTTCGCTGCAATCGCGATGAACAATAATGTTGGAGTAGAAGGTTTATCAGCAATGATTTACGCTCACCCAACTATTAGTGAAGTGTTCATGGATTCTGTTGAACAATTAGAAGGATTATCTATCAATACGCCAAACCCTAACAAATAAATCAAATCCTCGTATTTAATTTCTATGAAGAAATTGATACGGGGATTTTTTAAAGTTTACAAAAAGTCAAACATAAAGTTTGATTTTTCGTAAACTTTAGTACACTTTTACTCACAGTTAAAACACATTTGATTGATAAAGTATAAGTATCAAAGATGGAGGTGCAAATATGGACAGAGACCCTTACTCTGATTACAATGATTATATAAGAAAAAGAAGAGACGGCTTAAGTGAGAGAAAAGTCGAAAATATGATTAAAAAAGAAATCGCTAAGAACAAACCTAAAATTGGTTGGCTCAAAGCATTAACAATATTTTTATTAATTTATTCTTTGGTTATGAGTTATTTTGTAGTTAAAAATATGACTGGAATTACTGAGACTATTAACAAGAATGGTCAAGTGGAAAGCAGTACTATTTCTATAAAAAACAGTAGCGTTTCAACAGAAAATGCTGTAGCTAAGAAATCTTTGGATTCTGTTGTTGGTATTACAACTGTAGGAGTCCAAGAAAATATGTTTTTCCAAGGCAGAGTTGTTGAAGGCGTTGGTAGTGGTGTTGTTGTTAGCAAAGATGGATACATTTTAACTAACGCACACGTTGTGCAAGATGGTAAAGCCGAAAAAATTGACGTTTTACTTACAAATGGCAAGAAATCATCTGCAAAATTATTGTGGTATGATACAACTTTGGACCTTGCAGTAATAAAGACTGACTTAACAGGGTTAAAACCAGTTGAAATGGGAGATAGCGACAAAGTTCAAATAGGAGACAAGGCAATTGCTATCGGTAATCCACTTGGATTGGATTTGCAATCAACATTGACTAGTGGATATATTTCTGGAAAAGATAGAACAATCACTTTACAAAATGGCTTACAAATGGACGGATTGATGCAAACAGACGCAGCTATCAACTCAGGTAACAGTGGTGGTGGACTTTTCGATCAAGAAGGTAAATTAATTGGTATAAATACTGCAAAAGCTTCTGCAGAAGGAATTGGATTTACTATTCCAATCAATGTGGCAAAGTCTATTGTTGATAATATTATTACAGGTGGATCTTTTGAAGGAGTTAAGTTAGGAATTAGTGGTGTTGATGTCAAGACTTTCCAACAAGCTACTGGTCAAAAATTATCCATTGACAAGGGAATTTATGTAGTAGAAGTTGTAAAAGGATCTTCTGCACAAAAAGCTGGCGTTACTAGAGGAGATATCATAACGAAAGTAAATGGTAAACAAATCAATACGATGAGTTCTTTGAAGAAGGTATTGCTTGAAGTTAGACCGAAACAAAAAGGCAAAATTACAGTATACAGAGATGGTAGTACAAAAGATTTGGATATTGAATTTAGTACTTTAGAACAAAAATAAGTTATCACGTTTTTTCCTTCCTTAATTTGCGTGAGATTTGAAATATATAAATTTGAAAGCGGTAGTGAGAGCTATCGCTTTTAAATTGTAAAAAACAAGAAAAATGAAAAAACTATAAATTTCAAATTTTTCTGTTTTGCTATTTACACAATGAATTAATTAGTATAAAATATGGGAAGGTCGAGGAGGATAGAAATTTGAAGCAAATTTATTCTGTAAAAATGATTTTGAAATACAAGACAGATGTGTCAATATATGAAGAAGATATTGTTCTTATAGAAATGGAAAGCATTGATGAATTAAAAGACAAATGCTTGGAATATGTAGATTTGATCCAAGAAGATTTGAACGATCATGAATTTGTAGAATTGCATAAGATTGTGAATTGGAATTTATCAAATGAAAAATTTGATAGCTCTATGAATTTCAAAGAAGTATATTCCGAATTTATAGATGAAGACGAAATTGCATAGTAAAATAGTAGGTTTTTGCTTAAAGACTTAACTATTTTGCTATTTTCGTGTATAATATAGTAGGACATAAAATCTCTTATATATATATTTATTACATAACTGTAAGGAGGTTATTATGTCAAAAAATTTATTAACTATTAAAGACTTATCCGCTAGGGTAGGCGATAAAGAAATATTAAAAAACATAAATTTAAATATAAACTATGGTGAAGTTCACGTTATTATGGGGCCTAATGGTTCTGGTAAGTCAACTTTAGCCAATGTTATTTTGAACAATCCACAATATGAAACTACTTCAGGTGATATTTTACTTGATGGAGAAAGTATTATGGATTTATCAACGGATAAAAGAGCCAAAAAAGGTATTTTTATGTCTTTCCAAAATCCAATGGAAGTTTCAGGCATTAGTGTAGAAAATTTCATCAGAAGTGCAAAGATTGCAAAAACTGATGAAAATATAGGATTCTTAGAATTCAGAGAAGAACTGGAAGATAATATGGATATACTTGAATTTGATCATGGATATTCTTCCAGATATTTGAATGTCGGTTTTTCCGGTGGCGAAAAAAAGAAGAATGAAATTCTACAAATGTTAATGCTACAACCAAAATTAGCAATCCTTGATGAAACAGATTCTGGTCTTGATGTTGATGCGGTTAGAACTGTATCAAAGGGTGTAAGAGAATTTTTAAATGAAAATAATTCTGTTATTGTTATCACTCACCACAAGGAAATCTTAAAAGAAGTTAAACCAGATTTCGTTCATGTAATCATGGATGGTAGTATTGTAAAAGAAGGTTCTAGCGAACTTTTGGATCAAATTGAAGAAAAAGGATTCAATTGGATTAGAGAAGAGGTGAAATAATGGCACCTACAAAGAAGACTCAAGTTGATGAAATGGATAGAGGTATCTATGACATCAAGAATAAATTTACTTTTAGAAAGAAAACCGAAGAGGGTTTGACTCCTGAAATCGTAAGACAAATTTCAAAAGAAAAGAAAGAACCTCAATGGATGCTTGAAAAAAGATTAGAAGCTCTTGAAATTTTCTTTAATTCAGAAGATCCTGAATGGGGTCCTGATTTGAGTGTCGTTGATATGGATAAGGTCACAACATATATTAGACCTGATGCAGACATGTCAAGCGACTGGAATGAGGTTCCTGATGAAATCAGAGATACTTTTGATAAGTTAGGTATTCAAGAAGCTGAAAAAGAAATGATGTTAAGTGGGGTTGGTGCGCAATACGATAGTGAGGTTGTGTATCACAACATTCAACAATCTTTGGTTGACCAAGGAGTTATATATACAGATTTTGATACAGCTCTTAAAGAACATGAAGATATTGTTAAAAAATACTTTGCAAAATCAATCACACCAAGACTACACAAATATGCTGCACTTCATTATGCGGTATGGTCAGGTGGATCATTTGTTTATGTTCCAAAAGGGGTAGATGTAAAGATTCCACTTCAAAGTTATTTTAGATTGAATGCTCCAGGAGCAGGTCAATTTGAACATACAATGATTATCGTAGAAGATGACAGCTATTGTCACTTCATCGAAGGTTGCTCAGCTCCAAAATACAACGCATTAAATGTACATGCGGGTGCGGTTGAAATATTTGTTGGGGAAAACTCTACTCTTAGATTTTCTACAATTGAAAACTGGTCACGTAATATGTACAATTTGAACTCAAAAAGAGCAATTATTGAAAAAAATGGTAAGGTTGAATGGGTTTCTGGTTCATTCGGATCAGCAGTATCCATGCTTTATCCTTCAAGTGTCTTGAATGGAGAAGGCGCAAGCAGTGAGTACACTGGTATTTCATTTGCAGGACGTGATCAAAACTTAGACACAGGTGCTGTTATGATTCACGCAGCTCCACATACTACAAGCTATGTAAACAGTAAATCAATTTCTAAATCAGGCGGTATTAGTGTTTACAGAGGTTTGGTAGACATAAAAGAAAATGCTTACGATTCGAAATCATCAGTAAGCTGTGAATCGTTAATGTTAGATAACGAAAGTAGATCAGATACAATTCCGGTTGTTAAAATAGCGAATAAACATGTCGATTTAGGACATGAAGCATCTATCGGTAGAATAGATGATCAAGTTATTTTCTATTTGATGACAAGAGGTATTCCAGAAGAAGAAGCAAAATCAATGGTAGTTCGTGGATTTGCTGAACCAATAGCGAAGGAATTACCTATGGAATATGCGGTTGAGATGAATAATTTGATTAATCTTGAATTAGAAGGAAGCATAGGATAGGAGTTGTATATGGAACAAATTAAAGGAAATAGACTGGGATTTAAAACTTTCAAATATTTGAAAGTCAACGATACAGAAATAAATCTTCCAGATATAGATATAAAAGAATACAGAATAGACTCTGATCCAGTAGAAGCATTGGATAACAAAGATTTTGGTGTGTGCCAAGAAGCTTTGGATATGAACGAAAAATCGGGAAATCTATTCAAAAAATATAAAACAGAAGAAAATCAAGTAAAAGATTTCGGAGTTATCGAGTTGGTAACTGATAGAGAATATGATATTTTGTTGGATACTCATAAAATTGTTGCCGAAAAGAACTCGAGTTTACGAGTTGTACTTGATTACAGAGATAATGACGACAACAAGAAATTCAGAAGTTCAGTAATAGAAATCAATGCAAAAGAAAACAGTAATGTTGAAGTATTCGTAATTCAAACAGAAAAAAACACGACAGCATTGGAATCAGTTATCTTGAATTTAGATGAAGAAAGTAATGTAATCCTTAGCCAATACGAATTAGGTAGCAAGGACAATTACGTCAACACAAAAGCTAATTTGAATGGCAAGCAATCTTACTTGGATATCAACAGCATTTATTTCACACATGGAGAAAACTCATTGAATATGCTTTATGAAATAAATCATTTTGGAAAAGAATCCAAATCTTCATGTATTGTAAATGGTGCATTAAAAGAATCATCTTACAAAAACTTCAAGTCAACTCTTGATTTCAAAAAAGGTTCCATGGGTTCTACAGGAACAGAAGAAGAATACGCAGTTTTATTATCAGATGATGCAAAAAGCTTGTCAGTTCCTATACTTTTAGCAGGAGAAGACGACGTAATAGGAAATCACGCAGCAAGTGCAGGTAAGATTGATCAAGACATGCTATTTTATATAATGAACCGTGCTATATCCAGAGATGTAGCAGAAAGTATGATAGTTGAATCAAAATTTAGCGAATCTTTGAGCAAATTAGATGACGAAAATTTGGAAGAAAAATTACTTTCATTCATCAGAAAAAAGATGGCAAAGAGGGAATTGGATGTTAGATAAAAAGCAAGTAGAAGATATAAGAAAGGACTTTTTGTATTTGAGTAAAGAATACAAAAATCCGATAGTTTATTTGGACAATGCAGCTACCAGCCAAAAACCGATACAAGTTATAGACAGCGTAAGTGAATTTTACAAATATGAAAACGCAAATCCTCACAGAGGAGCACACACATTAAGCGTTTTATCGACAGATGTTTACGAATCTGGAAGAGAAAAAGTCGCGAAATTCATTAACGCAACAGATTCTTCAGAAATAGTATTCACAAGAAATACTACTGAATCTTTGAATTTACTAGCTTATTCGTATGGCTATGAAAATTTAAAAGAAGATGATGAAATTGTCATATCAATAATGGAGCATCACAGTAATTTAGTAACTTGGCAAGAAGTTTGCAAGAAAACAGGCGCCAAACTAAAATACTTGTATGTAGACAAAGAAAATATGCAATTGGACTTTGAAGAATTCAAGAAAACAATCACTGAAAAAACGAAAATTTTCTCGATAACGCAGGCATCAAACGTAGTGGGAACTATGCCCGATGTTGAAAAAATGATAAAATACGTCAAATCAGTCAATAAAGATTGCATATGCATCGTGGATAGTGCACAATATATTCCACACAACAAAGTTGACGTACAACAATTAGGATGTGATTTCCTAGTATTTTCAGGTCACAAAATGCTAAGCATAATGGGAGTCGGAATACTTTATGGAAAGAAAGAATTGTTGAACAACCTAAAACCATTCTTGTACGGTGGAGACATGATTGAATATGTATTTGAAGACAAATCATCGTACTTGGATGCACCAGGAAGATTTGAAGCTGGAACACAAGATGTAGGAGCGGTAAAATCACTAATCGCAGCGATTGATTACATCGAAAAAATAGGAATCGAAAACATTAGAGATTATGAAAAAGCATTAATGGATTATGCTTATGACAAAATTAAACAAAAATCAGATATTATAGATGTATACACAACAAGTAACACTCACAGATCTCCAGTTTTAGATTTTAACTTTAAAGAAGCTCATCCACATGATGTTGCAAGTATTATGGACAGTTACGGAATTGCAATCAGAAGTGGCCACCATTGTGCACAACCGCTTCACAGATATTTGAAGACGAATTTCTCATGCAGAGCAAGCTTTGCATTCTATAATACATTTGAAGAAGTTGACTTTTTCATTGAACATCTTGAAGACGTAAGGAGATTGATGAGAATTGGAACTAGGTAGTTTATATACAGAATTAATATTGGAAAAAAGCAGGGATAAATCAAACAGACGTGAATTGGAACATCCAACTCATTGTGAGTTGGGACACAATCCTAGCTGTGGAGATGAAATCACATTGCAATTGAAAGTGCAAGATAACACAATTGAAGACATTGCATACACTGGTATGGGATGTGCTATATCACAAGCATCCACATCCATTATGTGCGATGTAATCAAAGGTAAATCTGTAAATGAAGCAATAGATTTGTGCAACAAATTCATCTCAATGATAAAAGGAGAAATCACTGACAGAAAAGAGCTAAAAGTTCTGAAAGATGCAGTGTGCTTCCAAAGCATATCCACATTACCAGCGAGAGTAAAATGTGCTGTTCTTTCATGGTACACATTAAAAGATATGCTTGAAAATGACAAATCAGAAGGATCATTTATTCCTGATTAATAGACAATAAAATAGATAATAAATTTTCAACTGGTGAAACGTGGGTTTCATCAGTTTTTTTTATTGTGAAATAAAATAGCCCCTCAATCTGTATTTCAGATTTTGGGGCTAATATTTAAATTAGTTACCTTGTTTTTTAGTTTTTTCTAAAAAGTCGTATAGTGTATTGGATAAATCCTTACCTTTGATTCTACAAAGTCCACCGTAACTACACGAAATTTCATCAAATTTAGTAACTCTGTCTTGTCTAATTCCAGGACCTGCTATTAAAACTGGAACAGGATCTCCACTGTGTTCCATTCTTTCGCATGGAGTAGAGTGGTCTGCTGTAACGGCTATTATTGTGTTTTCTAAATTAGCTTCTAATAAAAGACCGATAAACTTATCAAAAACCTCAACAGCTTGTGCTTTTTTCTCTGGATTTCCATCGTGACCAAAAAGGTCTGTTGCTTTTAAGTTTACTAGAACAAAGTCATGATCTTTCAATGCATCAATCGCCATTTGAGCCTTTGCATTAACATCTGTATCAATATTTCCGGTCATTGTTGAAGCTGTTAATGCTGTGAAACCAGCCAAACGAGCGACTCCCAAGACTGTTCCTTCGGCAGCAACACATGCTCCTTTAATATTTAGCTTTTCAGAAATTTTTTCCAATTTAGGCATTATTCCGGCTCCTCTTGTAAGAATAAAGTTAGCAGGTAAAAGTCCTTTGGATATTCTTTCTTCATTCACAGGATGTTTTGATAAAATTTCATTTGCCTTTAATAAAAATTTGTTCACAATTTCTGCTGTAAAAATTGAGTCAGGTTTACCGTCTTTTGACTGACATTTTTTGTAGTTTACATCAACTCCAGCAACTTTAGGATCGGTGTCAGTAATATTTGCAGAAAGTCCTGGACCTCTTAGAATTAAAACGGCTCTGTGTTCAGTCGCTTCTTTAAAAATAACTTTTATCCCATCAATTTCTATGTTATTTAATGATTGAGCTAACAGATTAGTGTTTTCTCTAATTCTTCCAGCTCTTCTGTCTACAACACACAGATTTTCATTTACAGTTGCAAAGTTTGATCTGAAAGCAACATCTCCTGCTTGCAATTCAATTTCTCTACCAAAGGCTTCAATAGGTCCTCGGCCTGGATAGTCTTCTAATCCATATCCGAACAAAATCATGTGGCCAAGATCTGTTCCAACAGGAATTCCTGCTCCATGAACATCCATTATTCCTGTTGTTCCCACAGATGCTAATTTATCTAAGTTTGGAGTGGAGGCATACTCTAATGGAGTCTTGCCTCCTAAAATTTCACAAGGTCTGTCGCCGACGCCGTCTGCAACAGCTAGTATAACTTTTCTATTCATATATTCTCCTTAATGACATTTAAAATATTATTTGATAATACGTAAAGTATAAAAGTGAAATAACTACTGATCCAATGAAACAAGTTATTAAACCAAGTTTGAGCTCGTCTTTTACATCAAAATATCCAAGACTCAAATACAATGCATTGACTTTTGAATGAGGTGGTAGAGTCAAAGTGTAGGCAATACCGAAAGAGCAAGCCATTGCCAAAGGAACAGGGTCGATATTTAAAGATTGTGCTAAAGTTATGATTGTTGGAATCAATATTGTAGCTCTTACTGTTTTTGTTGTAAATATCAAGTGACTGAAAATAGTTATAAAAATAAGTATTACAGCAACTAGATTAGGGTTTAAAGTGTTAAGACCAATTTTTTCGACAAAGTTTTGAATAATAAAACTTGCTCCGCCAGAATCATTAAATGCGTTACCAATAGCATACGCTCCAGCTGAGAAAATCATTAAGTTCCATTTAATATTTGCTTGCTTCCAATCAATAACACCAACTTTAGGAAGTAAACAAACAAGCATACTTATCACCGCTGTTTGTTCAGTTGAAATACTGAAACCGAATAATTTTTCTTGGTAGTTACCAGTCGCCCAAGAAAGTAGTGTAAGGGCAAATATAATCGCAGTCTTTTTTTCAGCGATAGTCATTGGACCAAGATCTATTAGTTGTTTTTTCAATATTTCCTTAGTTGATTCTCCACCAATATTCAAGTCTTTAATGTGATATAGTTTATAGCCAACTATAAAAGCTATCAAACCAGTGATTAAAACTTGAGGTAAAGAACCTAAAAGCCAATCCATATAACCCAACTTTGATCCAGTCATTTTGTTTATAAATCCTATAGCTAAAAGTTGACTGGAAGTTGCTGTTATGACCATAGAAGTTGCCAAGTGGTTATTCATAACTCCTTGCAAAGTTATCAATTTACCAAAATTACTTTCTCCGGGAACTTGCTCATAGACTTCTAATAAAATCATAATAATTGGAATTAGTAACGCAGCCCTGGCACTTGTTGATGGAATAAAAAATGCTAGGATAAAGTTAACTAACATTAGGGAAATTAAAGTTCCCTTTGGAGTCTTGCCAAATTTGGTAAGCATTGACAATGCCAAACGCTTGCCGAGATTTGTTTCGTTAATAGCAGAAGTTAATACAAATGCAGCTACCATTAACCAAATAATATCGTAGCCCAATGCTCCAAATGTGACCTTTTGTTTTTCAACCGCTCCTATCATAGGTAAAAGTAAAATTCCAATAATCGAAGTTTGATAAATTGGAATTGGCTGAGCTACCCACATAATAAGGGCGAATACAAAAACTGCTAGAGATTTTTGTGCCTCTGGAGTCATACCTTTCGGAGTAGGCATCAACATTAGTACAAAAAATAAAATTACAGCAATTATGCCGCCGATTTTTGCACCAGTTGAAGTTTTTTTCTTACTTGCTGATGATTTCGTTTTCATAATTTTACCAACCTTTCTAAATTGTTAGCTTAATTATATTACACGGATAACTATAACACAATTCGATTTTATTCTTAAAACAATAACATTATGTTATAATAGATTTAGAAAAATTTAGAGGTGAACAAATGGATATTAGCAAATTAGAATCTTTTTTAGTTTTAGCAGACTGCAAAAGTTTTACTAAAACAGCAGAACTTAGGTATTTATCTCAGCCGGCAATAAGTAAACACATAGATAGTTTGGAGCAGGAACTCGGCGTATTTTTATTCGATAGAAATGGTAAAACTGTTAGCCTCACAATACAGGGAAGACATTTCATAAAATATGCAGAATCTATAGTTAAAATATATCAAAAATCACAAGAACTAATCAGACAAATTGAAGATCTCAACCAAGGAACACTTTACTTTGGTTCAACAAACTTTATAGGAATTTATCTGATGCCAAAATTTATTAAAGCTTTCCAAGACAAATACCCAAAGATTAATGTAAATATGACAGTTGGCTCCTCAAAAGACCTGTTTAAAAAACTCGAAAAAAATGAAATTGAATTTGTATTTTTGTCTCATTATGTAAAAATTGACACGAACAAATATATTTCCAAGCCATTTTTTACAGATGAAATGGTGTTGGTGGTAAGTACCAAAAACAAACTGGCAGAAAAATCTACATGCAGTCTCTCAGACATAAAAGATCAAGTATTTATTACAAAATCACAAACATCTTCTCTATATAAATTTTTAGAATCTTGCGTTGTTGATGTAAAATTTAAAAAAGAACTTATAATAGATAATCAAGAAGCGATAAAAAAAGCAGTTGTAGAAAATGCGGGAGTTTCTATTATGTCGAAAAAATCAGCTCAACTAGAAGAGGAAGCAGGGCTAATAAAGTGCATAAAAATTGTAGATTGCGATTTCAAAAGACAAATAAATCTAGTTTATGATAAAAATTTACACATAACCCCAGCTGGTCAAGCTTTTTTTGATGTTTTGGATATCAATAACAATCTTGAATTGGGAAAATAAAAAAGAGATAACTCATAATGAGTTATCTCTTAATTTAATTAATTATTAGAAAGCTTTGAATCTTTCTACTTTATCCTTGTCGATTCCATGTTTTTCATTGTAAGTCATTTTTGTTGTACTAATCATGAATGGAACGCCATCGATTTTACGAGCTTCTAAGAAGTTTACTACTTTTGAGTAGTCTCCAGAAGTTTTTCCACCCTTTTTCATTATTTTCATAATTGAGTATGGGTGTTCTGGTTCTTTAATTGTGATTAGTGAAGAATTTGGTTTATCGAATGCTTTTTGAACGATATCTTCGAATTCTTCAGTGTCGATACCAGGAATTAAATAGTATTCAGCATCTTCGTCAATGCTTTCTAATCCTTTAACTTGTACTGATTTGAATTGTTTCTTAGCAATTCCCATCATAATAGCTAATAATTGTCTGATTCCTGTTGATCTATGTCCTGAGATAATAATATTTTCGTGGTTTTCAATTGCTTTTTCGATGAATTCTGCTTGTTGTTCATCTAAAAATTCTGAATCCACAAATCTTTGTATCATTGGATGCATAAAAATCCTCCTTATGTTTGATTTAATATCAATAATATTCTATCACATATTCAATAAAATATCATACTATTTTATTAATTCTAATTTTCTAGTTCTATAATATCTTTTAGGCCGTCAGTGTATTTGATGTCGTTGTTTTCAAATACCCAGAATGCTTCCACTCCGTCTAATGAATCCACTAATTTTCTTCCTTCGTCATAATTCATAACGAATACTGTTGTAGATAGGAAATCTGCAAGTCCCGAATCTTTTGTGACGATAGTCACAGATTTGAAATGATTTGCAGGATTTAGTGTATCTGGATCGATTATGTGGTGGTATTTTTTGTTATTGTAAACGTAAAATCTTTGGTAATCACCACTTGTAACCATGGATGTTGAGCCAGGTATTTTCAAAATTGCTACATATTGTTTGTCTGGTTCTTCATTCAAATTAGGGTTTTGGATTGCAACTACCCAGCTGTCTTTTCCTTTTATAATTGGAGTACCAATAGTTCGTACGTTTCCACCTGCTGAAATTATTCCGGATTTTAGTCCACGTTTTTCTAATTCTTGTGCTATTTTTTCTGTGGCAAATCCTTTTGCAGTAGCGCCTAAATCTAGTCTTGAATCCTTATCCTTTAAGAAAACTGTGCTGTTTTTTTCATCCAACACGATATTGTCGATACTTGTGTGAAGATTTTTTTCTTTTAAAACATCTTGTGAAGGTATTTTAATAATTTTCTTTTCGAGAGCGTTGTCTCTGTATTCCTTCCACAAATCAGTTACAGAACCAAATGCAATGTTTGTTTTCTTATTGTATTTGGAATAATCTTCAACTGACAATTTGATTAAATCAAACAAGTCTTTGTCGACTTTTACAGGTTTAACGCCTGCATTATCGTTGATTGTCTTCGCGTTATCTACGCCATCAAAATTTTCGTAAGTGCTGTATAGTTTGTGAAGTCTGTCAAATTCATCGTTAATAAATTTTGAATATTGGTTGAATTTTTTTTCAGTTTTAGTATACAAACTATATCTTATTACAGTGTCAAATTTGTCATAAAGCGTGGCTTCGTGTTTCTCAAAATCTTTAGAAGAAGATTCACCATTTTCTTTTACTTGTGGTGCTGGATCTTTTGCAACTGGTTTGTTTTCAGTTTTATTTTGAGAACAGCCAACTAACATTGTTAATGTTAAAAATACTAATATAAATTTTTTCATATAATCACCACTTAATATTATATCAAATTTTAGAAAAAAGTTGACATCTTTGACTTATTTTAGCATTATATGCTTTTAAATTTCCTATTTTATAGTATAATGGTAATGACAATTTTTTAGGAGATGAATAATGAAGAAAGCTATTATACTTTCTGCCGGAGAAGGCACTAGAATGAAATCTCACAACTCAAAAGTTTTGCATAAACTTTTGAATAAGCCTATGATTGATTATGTCATGGATGCTTGTGATTTTGTGGATCAAAAGATAGTTGTCGGCGGAAATAATTACGATATTTTAAGAGAAAACTTAGATGAAAGTATTCATCTAGTAAAACAAAATATAGGAGAAAATTATCCATATGGAACGGGATATGCGGTTAAATTGTGTTTGGATGAAATAAATGACGACGATAAAGTTATTATTTTAACAGGAGATACTCCGCTAATAAAGCAAGAGACGTTGAAGAAGTTTTTTGATTATCATGAACAACAAAATTCTGTTGCAACAGTTCTTACAAGTGAAATTGACGATCCATTTGGATATGGAAGAATTGTAAAAGACGAAAATGGCAATTTACTTAAAATCGTTGAGCAAAAAGATTGCAATGATCAACAACTTTTAATAAAAGAATTCAACAGTGGAATGATGATTGTAAACGGCGATGTGTTGAAGATGTCAATCGAAAAAATCGACACTAATAATTCAAAAGGTGAAATGTATTTGACAGATATTTTCGAAATCATCAGAAAAGATGGCAAAATCATCAAAACTTTCAAACATTCTGATGTAAATGAAACTTATGGTATCAATACAAAAGCTCAATTGTATTTTTGTGAACAAATTTTAAAACAAAGAATTAATGAAAAGTTCATGGAAGATGGTGTTGTTATTTCTAATTCAGATTCTGTAATCATTGAACCGTCTGTAAAAATCGGAAGGGACACTGTGATTATTGGACCTTGCAGAATCTATGGAAATACAGAAATAGGTTGTGATTGTTTGATTAAGGGCGATTGTGAAATCGTGGATTCCAAAATCGATGACAATGTGGTAATTAAATCATCATACATTGAAAATTCTGTTGTAGGAAAGAACACAGACATTGGACCTTTTGCTCATTTGAGACCAAACAGCGTTTTGAAAGAAAATGTTCATATTGGAAACTTTGTTGAAATCAAAAACTCAACTGTTGGCAACAAAACAAAGGCAGGTCATTTGGCTTATGTTGGAGACAGTGATTTGAAGGAAAATATCAACATCGGTTGCGGAGTAATTTTTGTGAATTACGATGGCAAAAACAAACACAGATCTGTTGTTGAAGACAATGTGTTTGTAGGTTCAAATTCAAATGTGATTGCTCCTGTGACTTTGAAAAAAGACAGCTTCATTGCTTGTGGAACTACAATTACTGAGGATGTTGAAGAAGGAGCACTTTCAATTGGAAGAAGTCGCCAAGAAAATAAAAAAGATTGGGTTTATAAGAAAAAAAGATAGAAATGGAATGATTATATGTATTTAATCGCAGGACTGGGTAATCCAGGAAGTAAATACGAATACACTAGACACAATGCCGGATTTATGGTTATAGATGATTTGGCAAAAAAATTGAATATTAAGGTGAACAAATTAAAGTTCAAATCTTTGATTGGTGAGGGATTCATCGGAGACGAAAAGGTGATTTTGATGAAACCTTCAACTTACATGAATGATTCAGGGAAAGCTATTTTAGATTGTTTTAATTATTATAATTTATCAGCAGAAAATCTTATTGTTATTTGCGATGACATTGATATTCCTTTCGGAACTATTAGGATAAAAAAGAAGGGCTCCGCTGGAACCCACAATGGTTTAAAATCTATTATTTATCTTATTGAATCTCAAGATTTCGCAAGAATAAAAGTTTCTGTTGGTCAAAATGACAAATATGATTTGAAAGATTTTGTGTTGTCACAATTTAGCAAGAAGGAATTCGAAGTTTTAGAAAAAGAAATCGACATGTCAAGTGATGCTGCTATCAAAATAGTAGAAGAAAATGTCGATTATGCTATGAATAACTTCAACGGGAAAAGCATGATATGAATTTTTTAACTAAAATTTATGAAGATAACACAGAATTTCAAGGTTATTTGGATTCTTTGTCATCCAATAACTCGTCGATTTACATTCACGGGGTGATTAAGGAAGCTTTTGCAAGTTTCGTGTATGCGACATCAAAAAACATCGACAAACCTCTTGTAGTAGTCGTAGAAGATAATATGAGAGCGAGAAATCTGACAGAATATTTGAATGATATTGAAGAAAATATCTGTGAATTTTTCCCGAGCAGAGAACTCAACTTCTACAATGCAAAGTCTCTAGATGATAATGCAGAAGATCAAAGAGTTAATGTGTTATTCAAATTGTTGAACAACGAAAAATTTATTATTGTTACTACATTTGATGCTTTAACGAAAAAAATCACGAAAAAATCAGTAGCAAAAAAATACGCTTTTACAATTAAAGACACTGATTTGATAAATTTAGAAGAACTTCAAGAAAAATTGAGGGTGTTGAAATACGAAAGAGTAGACACTATTGAATCCAAGGGACAATTTGCTATTAGAGGTGGAATTGTAGATATTTTCCCCGTACACAGCAGATTTCCCGTAAGAATTGAATTATTCGATGATGAAATAGATTCGATGAGATTTTTCGAAGTATCAACTCAAAGATCGATTGAAGATTGTAAATTTGTAGATATTATTAGCTGCAGCGAACTTATTATTGAAGACTCAAAGAAAGAATCCATTATCAATTCTATTCAGAAAAATTTGGACAAAAGAGTCGATCATCCGATTTTTGGAGAAAATGTAGATAATGTCAAGGACAAATTTGAAAAGCTGATGGAATATATCAGAAGCGATTTGGAATATGAAATCGACTTGGTATCGTGTTTTTTAACTAAAAAAGATTATGATACTGTGTTTGATTATTTTGCAGATGACAGTATCATGATGATAGAAGATTTGTCCAGATGCTATGATATTTACAAGGAAAAGGAAAAGAGATTTTTGGAAGACTTCGTATATTTGGTTGAAAAAGGAGAAGTTTTATCCAAACACGAACAATCGCTTATTCCAATTTCTGATATTTTGAAATTTATAAAAGCTAAAACATCGGTAAATATTACAAGTTTGGTCAAAAGAACTAGACTTATCGAATCGAATGCGATGTATCAGCTTAAGACATTGGAGGCGCCAAACTTTAATAAAAACATAGACAGTTTGGTTGAAAATATCAAATCCAACAGTTTGAGAGGATTTAAACAAATCGTATTTGCTGCAAATGTCGAACGCAAAAACATGCTCAAGGATTTGTTCTTAACAAATGGAATTCCAACTCTTGAAGCTGAGGATTACAATGCGAACATTAAATCTTCGCAGGTTTTGATTACTCAGAAGAATTTGCCAAATGGTTTTGAAATAAAAGATCCCAAGTATTTGATAATTACTTATAAGGAAATTTTCGGTAGAGAAAAACAAATTCGAAAACGCAAGAAGAAAAAAAGCACTGGTCAGGACATTGTCAATTATTCAGATTTGAACATTGATGATTATGTGGTTCATGAAAATCACGGGATTGGTCAGTACAAGGGAATCGAAAAAATCGATGTAAATGGAATTCAAAAAGATTACATTGTAATTCAATATAAAGCTAATGATAGGCTGATGATTCCAACCGATCAAATGAATTTGGTCCAAAAATACATCGGGGGAGGCAATGTCAAAAAGCCTTCTTTAAACAAGCTAAGCGGAAATGATTGGGCAAAGGCGAAACAAAAAGCCAAGAAATCAGTAGACGAAATGGCGGATGATTTGGTTGAATTGTATTCGAAAAGAGCCAAATTAAAAGGGTATCAGTTCTCACAAGATACCGAATGGCAAAGAGAATTTGAAGATTCCTTCCCTTATGAAGAAACAGATTCACAAGTACGATCCATTGAAGAAATCAAAGCCGATATGGAATCGGATAGGCCGATGGACAGATTATTGTGTGGCGATGTTGGCTATGGGAAAACAGAAGTTGCTATCAGAGCTTGTTTTAAAGCGATAATGGATGGGAAACAAGTTGCGTTTTTAGTTCCGACGACGATTCTTGCGCAGCAGCATTTCAATACAATCAAAGAACGATTCAGAGATTATCCGATAAGAGTTGAAATGATGAGTAGATTCGTTTCTCCTGCACGTCAAAAACAAATTATGAAAGATGTGCAAAGAGGTCTTGTAGATTTATTGGTTGGAACTCATAGGATTTTGTCGAAAAATTTGAAGTTCAAAGATTTGGGATTATTAGTAATCGACGAAGAGCAAAGATTTGGTGTGAGACACAAAGAAAAATTAAAATCTATGAGAGAAAACGTAGATGTGCTAACACTTTCAGCGACTCCAATTCCTAGAACTTTACAAATGGGATTGACTGGAATAAGAGATATGAGTTTATTAGAAGAACCGCCAGAAGACAGAACTCCTATATCAACTTATGTTACAGAGTACAATCCAAGCTTGATAAGAGATGCAATAATCAGAGAACTTGACCGCGGCGGACAGATTTATTTTGTGTATAATAGAATAGAAGATATCGATCAGATGGAATTCAAATTAAAAGAATTAGTTCCGGAATTAAACATAGCGATAGCACATGGTAGAATGAACGAAAAAGAGCTAGAAAATGTAATGCTCGACTTTCAAGATGGAATTTACGATTTGCTATTGTGCACAACTATTATAGAAACAGGTCTTGATATACAAAATGTCAACACAATGATAATTTATAATGCAGATAAGATGGGCTTGTCGCAATTGTATCAATTAAAGGGACGTATTGGTCGATCTGATAGAACTTCGTTTGCTTATTTCACATACGAAGGACAAAAATCATTAACTGAAATTTCCGAAAAAAGACTTATGGCTATAAAAGATTTTACGGAATTTGGTTCTGGGTTTAAAATAGCAATGAGAGATTTGGAACTTAGAGGAGCTGGAAATCTTTTGGGAGAAAGCCAACACGGTCACATCGCAAAAATCGGTTATGATTTGTATGTGAAGCTTTTGGAACAAGCTGTCAGAGAAGCTAAGGGTGAGACTATTTCTGAAAATAAAAATACTGTTATGATAGAAATCAAAGTCAACGGATACATTCCAGAAGATTATATTTCTGAGAATGAAACAAAGATTGATATCTACAAAAAAATCGCATCTATTCAAGATGAAGATGATTATTCTGAAATAATTGATGAATTAATCGACAGGTTTGGAGATGTTCCTAAGCCTATCGTTAATATAATGGATGTATCTATAATAAAAGCGTTCTGCGCGAGATTATCCATTGAAAGTATAAAAGAAATAAAGGGAGAACTTTTCTTGCAATTTTCTTCTCCTGACAAAATTTCATTAGAAAAATTAAAATACTTGACAGAAAATTACAAAAAAGAAATGAGATTTGATTTGTCAGAAAAACCAAAAATTATTTTGGGATTTGAAGACAAAAATTTGAGAGATCCTATCGAAGTATTATCGATACTTTTGAAGGACAATGAGAAATAATTGGAGGAAAAATGAAGAAATTTTTAGCAATTGTATTAGCTATGATGATGGTAATGGTAACAGCATGTTCTAACAAACCTAATGGAGCAGTGGCTAAGATTGGAAAAGAATACATCTATCAAAAAGATGTAGACAAAGTTATGGAAGATTACAAACAATATTATGGACAAGATATTTTCAATCCTAACACTGAACAAGGCAAGGAAGCTTTGAAGCAAATCAAACCTAAAATCATTGATATGCTAATTAACGAAAAAATCGCAAACAAATTGATGAAAGATAAAAAAATCGAAGTGTCTGACAAGGAAGTTCAAGCAGAGGTTGATAAGCTTCAAAAACAATTAGGTGGAGCAGACAAATTCAAAGAACAACTTAAGAAAGAAAACATGACAGAACAAGCTTTGAAAGAACAAATTGAAAAGCAATTGAAGAACAAAAAACTTTCTCAACAATTTGAAAAAGACTTCAAACCATCTGACAAAGAAATCAAAGACGAATTTGACAAAAACATAGACACTTATACTCAATATAACGCAGATCACATTCTTTTCTCAGGAAAGGATGCTAAGGGTAAAAATTTAGATGCTTCCAAGCTTAAAGCAAAATCAGAATTAGCTGACAAGACTTACGAAGAAGTAAAAGATGGAAAGAACTTCAATGAAGTTGCAAAAGCAAAATCAGAAGACCCATCAGCTAAGCAAAATTCTGGTAAATTAGGTGATTTCTTATCATCTACTATGGTAAAAGAATTTTCTGATGCATTAAAGAAAATGAAACCAGGTGAAGTTTCCAAACCAGTTAAGACAGAATTTGGATATCACATCATTAAACTTAACAGTAAAGTTACTGAATTAGACAAGATGACTGATGCAAATAAACAAAACATTAAGACAGCAATTTCTAACAAAATTATCCAAGAAAAAGTTCAAAAAGAATTTGAAAAACAAAAAAAGGATTTGGGAGTAAAAATTTACTAATTTTTAATAAAAAAGGCTATTTTTTCAGTCAAAACACTTGAAATAAAAAAAATATTACTGTATACTGTATTTAAAATAGGTTTTAACTATTTTGAAAATTTAAGGAGGAAAAGATGAATAAATCTGAATTATTATCAAGCATAGCTAAAAAAAGTGAGCTATCAAAAGTAGAAAGCGAAAGAGCTTTAAACGCATTCATTAAAACTGTTGAAGAAACATTAGCAAAAGGTGAAAAAGTACAATTAGTAGGATTTGGTACATTTGAATCAAGAGAAAGAAAAGCTCGTGAAGGAAGAAACCCAAGAAATCCTGAAGAAAAAATTCAAATTCCTGCATCAAATGCGCCTGTATTTAAAGCTGGTAAATCTTTAAAAGAAGCAGTTAACCAAAAAAAGAGTAAATAGTTTATAAATCAGGCCAATCGGCCTGATTTTTTATTTATTAAATTTTTAATTATCAAAGAAAGATTGATTATGATTTACGATTTTTATATTAACAAAGATATTAAGGATAGATTTAGAATTTTATCGGATGATAAGTTGATTTATTCTGGATATAAAGAAGGAAACAGCACTTCGTTTTTCGATGCGTTTATCGGTTCCAGTTTTGATAAGGGATCGAATTTTGTGTTTTACGATGAAAATGAGGATGTTGTGATGAAGGTTGAGCGTATTTTTTATGAAAACAACAAAAAATACGTAATTAATTCCAAAAATTTAAACTTTACATTAGAATCTGACATGTCTAACACTATTAAATACGACAACGACAAGATGATTGATATTTCTGATTTTAAAAATATTAATGTGCTAGATTTTGGAAACATAGAATTAAACAAGAAAGGTTTCAGCATTTATGAAAAATTTACTTTGGATGTAAAGAATCATGACTACACATTCGTTGTTATTGCTGTAGCTTTGTTTATATGGGATGTATATATTAAAGAAAGATTAGGATTTATAAAATAATGAGTAAAACGGATTTTTTTGTAAAAAATTTTGGTAATAGAAATGAAGCCAAGAAGAAAATCATCTCAATTTTGTTAGCTAATTTATTAGCGGCTGTTGCAATTGACTTTTTCTTCAGTCAAAAGAACTTCTTGAGTGGTGGTTCTACTGGTATTGGATTGTTGGTTCAATATATGACTGGAATTCCTACAGGAGTTACGGTGTTCTTGCTTAATATTCCAATTATGATTATTGGATACAAATACTTAACTAGACAATTTGTAAACTATGCAGCTATTTCTACGATTGTGTTGTCAGTGTATTTGACATTGTTTCACTATCTTCCAAATCCATTTATATTGAAGGATGATATGCTCGTAGCTGTAGTCGGTGGAGCGATAAATGGTACTTCAATGGGTACACTTTTTAGGTTTGGTACTTGCAGTGGTGGCTTGGATATAATAGCTGCGATTATGAAAAATGAAAAAGATATTTCTATAGGAAATGTACTTATGGCTTGTAACGCTGTAATCATCGCAATAGGTAGTGCCTTGTATGGTATTGACAAGGGATTTTACACTATAATCTCTATGTTTGTAGCTTACAGAGTTTTGGATAAAATCGAATTAGGAATTGGGGAAACAAAACAAGTTTTCGTTATAACTTCTAAGAACGAAGAAGTTGCTTCAATTATTATGGAAGATATGAACCGTGGTGTTACTTTCTTGCATGGTGAAGGTGCTTTTTTGAATAACGAACAAGAAGTTATTTTCTGCGTATTAAAAAGAGCACAAGTTGCTTATTTGAAGAAGAAATTGAAAAAGATTGATCCTCGTGCATTTATTACAGTAAATGATGCATACGAAGTATTGGGTAAAGGATTCGAAAGAGAAGAATATTAAGGAGTGGTATTATCAAAAACTTATTAATAGCACAATCAGGTGGACCAACTTGTGCCATCAATGCAACCTTGGCTGGTTGTTACAAGAAAGCAATTGAATTGGGGTTTGACAATGTGTACGGAGCTTTATACGGAGTACAAGGATTATTGGATTCCAAAATCATAGACTTGAAGGCGCAAATCAAAACAGAAGAAGATTTGAACAGATTAAAAATCACTCCTGCAAGTGCATTGGGTTCTTGCAGATACAAAGTAGATAGCGAAGAGAAACTTGCCAAAATCGTAGAAATTTTGAAATCATTTAACATTAATTATTTTATCTACATTGGTGGCAATGATTCAATGGACACTGTGTATCAATTATCCAAATACATCGAAAAAATTGGAGAAGATATTCATGTAATGGGATCTCCAAAAACAATTGATAATGATTTGTTTGGGACAGATCACACTCCAGGGTTTGGTTCTGCAGCAAAATTTGTGGCGAATTCTGTCTATGAAATAGCAAAGGATGTCGAAATCTACGACTATAGAACGATAACTATTGTTGAAATCATGGGACGATACGCTGGATGGTTAACAGCAGCAGGAGCAATCTCCAAGAAACTTTGCAATCTTGGAGCAGATCTTGTGTATATAAGTGAAGATACATTTGAATTTGATAACCTAGTCAAGGAAATCAATGAAAACTTCAAAAGGACAGATAACATTTTGATTTTAGTAAGTGAAGGAATCAAAGATTCTTCCAATAACTTCATATCCAAAACATCTGGCAAGAAAGACAAGTTCGGCCATGCACAATTGCAAGGACCATCGCACATAATCAGAGATAAATTAAAAGAAATTTACGATATGCCAATTAGAAGTATCGAACTCAACATACTTCAACGATGTGATATGTCATTTGCATCCAAGACTGATATCGAAGAATCATTCGAAGTTGGGGAATTTTCTGTTGAATGTGTAGAAAATCATTCAGGTAAAATGGTTGGAATCAAAAGAATTTCCAACAAACCTTACAAGACAGAATTTGAACTTGTTGATATAGAAAAAGTTGCCAACAAAACCAAAATGATAATTCCAAAATACACAGACAGCCATTTTCAAATCGACGACGAATTTATGGACTACATTCTTCCTTTAATCGAAGGAGAAATCGAAATTGAATACAAAAATGGAATAGCACAATACTTTGCATTCGACAAAGAAGATATTGTGAAATTGTAAAATCAAGGGCAGAGTTTGTAATAATTCTGCTCTTTTTTAAAAAATTGTAAAAAACACTTTACAAAACAATCTTATTGTGCTATCATAGAAAGGTAGTCGTGGTTCATTAGCTCAGATGGTAGAGCACCTGACTTTTAATCAGGGTGTCCCGGGTTCGAGTCCCGGATGAGCCACCAATAGCCGAGCTTTTGTAGCTCGGTTTTTTTAATTTGAGGTGAAAAATGTATTTAATTGTATCCGCATTGATATTATTATTTTTATTAATATCAATATCATACAAAATTAACATAATACAGTACGAAATAAAATCTGAAAAGATTGACCGTGATATGGACATATTATTCTTATCGGATCTTCATTCATGCGATTATGGAATAAATCAAAAGAAATTAATGGATAAAATAAAATCCGTCGATTGTGATGTGATTTTGTTGGGTGGAGATATTGTAGATGACAAATTAAAACCCAAAAAAGCATTTGAATTACTGGAACAATTGCAACAACTGGGTAAAAAGATATACTACGTTCACGGCAATCACGAAAAAAGAATAGAAAACCTCGTAGAAATAGATGAGACAATCAGAAAATATAATGTACAAATTCTAGATAATGAAGATGTGTTCTTATCAAACAATATTAAACTTATCGGAGTGGACGATTCATCTGGAAAAATTTTGGAAAACTATGAAAATAAATTAGATGATTTAGATGAAAAATTAAAATCAGAAAATTTTAATATATGTTTGATTCACAAACCAGATTATTATTTCAAGAAAAATCTAAAAAATTTCGATTTGATGATATCAGGTCACACTCACGGTGGACAATGGAGGATTCCTTTAATATTAAACGGAATTATATCTCCGGGACAAGGTTTATTTCCAAAATACGCAGGAGGAATGTACAACGACAATTATACACTTATAGTATCACGTGGACTTGCCAAGGAAAAGACCGTAGTTCCAAGGATATTTAATCGACCAGAAATTAATTTAATAAAACTAAGGAAAAATAACAATAGTTAAGAAAAGTATACAATAATAGGAAAACTATTGTTATTTTGTTTTTTTGAGTTAAAATATAATTAAAGAGTAATAAATATATTTATAACTTGACAACGAAAGGAGACAATATGAAATACTCAATGAAAAAGCTAATTGCAACAATTGCAGTAGTATTTGTTGTAATAGCAGGGCTTAATGCTAGTCTTGTAAATAAATCAGAAACGATTTCGAGTTCAGGGATATAAGTCGATGACGATTTTAAGTACATTTCAGTATCACATGAAAATGTAGGCGGAGAAATGGAGTATGAAAAGTCTGGCTACAAGGGAGTACTGAAAAAATCAATACGTCCATACTATGAAGAAGAGGGTACGTTGTATTACAGATACTCTGCAAATTTAAAGAAACAATAAGGAGACAAAAATGTTTATTTACAAACTAAAAAAATTATACAGATACAAGATGATTCCATTTTTGATTTTGTTTTCTATAACTATGGGAATTGTCGCTTTTTTCCTACATTTTAATACAACAAACCATGCATTTGATTTTCTTACTTCAAGTCATATGTCCATTTCTAATGGCATTAGTTGGGATGAGGTCGTCATAAAAAAAACTAATTGGAAGAAAATAACACCGGAAGAACCAGATAAGGAGAGCTACGAAAACCACAAGCAATACCTGATTGAAGGGAAAAATATACTACAAAACTTGATGAAAGCTCATGGTATTGACGAAAACTACAAGTATAACAAGTCTAGTTATAATGAAAAGGATATCATAAAGTACACTAATGAATTGGATGCTCTGAATAATAAGTACAATACAGACGAGAACATAGATAATCCTAAGGAACTCAGGACATCTGTACTGAATGGAGAAGGCTACATAAATTTCTTGAAAGAGAGAAACTCAGTTGAAGATAGATTGATTGACGAGAATGACAATCACAGTTTCAGCAAAGTGATATTTGATGAAGCTGGTGTGATTTTTGGAGCTGTGCCAATAATTCTACTAGGTTTTGTGATGATTTTCACAATGAGAGAAGATGATATAACCAGCGTAACATCGAATTCCAAAACAAAGGATGTGGCAAATAATTTTGGTATTATTATGTGTATGATATTGATGTATATTTTCATTTCCTTACTTACATTATTAGTGGCATCCTTAATAACAGGAAATGGCGTGGGCGATTTATCATATCACTACGATTCTACATTTGTTATTAGAACTGTTCAGGACAGAGTTAGTTCGATACACGAATACTCATACGTTATGAGAACGCCTTTGTCTACATTTTTTAAGAGTGTATTTCCATTTACTTTAATCACTATGGCGTTTGGATTTGCTTTTTCATTTGTTGATAAACTTATACAAAACACCAAAGTTAAATATTTTACTTTGATTTTAATAATGAGTTCGCTATTGGTTGATTTTAATTTCTTCAATCATGCATACAATCCTCTAAGCTTGTTCAAATCATTTTCGATAAAACCAGTGATTGCTACAGTGGTTATGCTTTTGATAACAGCAATAGGTACGATTTTTTTGAACAGGAGAAAAGAATTCACATCACATGATACATACAAAGAGCGAAATGTATTCAGCTTAAAAGGTTCCGTGAAAAACTGTGTATTATCATTTAATGGGTTTTTGATATTGTTTGTCGTGTGTGCTATTTTAGTTGGAAATATCTGTTTACAAAACAATTGGCACAATTTTAATTCAACTCAAATTAAAGAATATAACGATCTTAATTCTGCTTTGGAAAATTTGGCTTATAAGGATATTGATGAGATTAAAGCAAAGTATGGCAATAGCAAAAGAGCAAAAGAAATGATAGATTCTCATTCAGATGAATTGGAATTTTACGAAAATGAGAACAAATACTTCGAAGTTTATGAAAATAGATACAAATCTCCTCAAAAGTTCAACAATTTGAATAAGGAAAGGGTAACTGAATTTAATGCTGGATTTCATAATGGTACAGGTAGTGAGACAACTGGAATGGTGGACGTATTCAACGATTTTGCCCTTGAAGGAGCTTTCTTCAAACAAAAATACATGATAACCAATAACATTATGCCAACCGACAGATATTACATTCCAGAATTGGGAATAGATTATAATCCTTTTGATGTGGATAGTTTCAAAGGAATTTTGTCTAAAATCAACTACTATATTACTCATGGTATATCAGAGAGAACTAATGCTTTTGCGATGTTACATGATTATTTTTATCTCAAATTTAATGTGATTTTAATAATATTTGCGTTACTACTGTTCACATCTACGATTATCAAATCGAATAAGCAGCTTGAACTTAAATCGGTACTTCCAGTAAGTAGAACAAAATCCTATAAATCTAAGATTATAGAAAGCGTAATATATGCTATTGGTATCAACATCGTTGCAGCTTTGGTATTATTCTTAGCTGGTGGTTTTATGGGTGGATTTGGAGACAGTGATTTTCCAATTATTAACTATATTGTGGACGGTGGAATTATTTACTTAAATGTTGGTCCATTTCTGGTATATATACTAGAATCTTTTACAATAACTGTGTTGTTTACGATATTTATCAGTATGTTTGTAAATGCTATGTACACTACTACTAACAAGCTATTTACGATATTAATATCCATAATTGCATTGATAATTCCATTTACCGCAATTAAATACATGGGAGCAATAGGATCTTTTATTCCATTTAACTATGTGGATTCGGGATTTGTAACTACGGGATTTTTGTCGGCGTTGATAAGACAGAATTCTTACACGATGGTGATAGCTGTTGTAGTTCTTGTGATTAGTTCAATATTGTTTTATATATTGGGTAGAGTTTCATTTGGCAGGAGGAAATAATGTTAGAAGTAGTAAATATTGAAAAAAGTTACGGAAAGAAAAAGATACTTCACGATATATCTTTTAGTATTGAAAAAGGACAAATCAAAGCTTTGGTAGGACCGAATGGCTCTGGCAAGACAACTTTGATGAATACTATGACCAATCTTCTTAAAAGAGATGGCGGACAAGTTTTGGTAGACGGCAAAGAGTTTAAGGATGAGAAGATTTTTAATCATATTTCTTTTTTCAAAGATGAGAAAATCTTGGATGAAAACTTGTACGGCATGGATTATTTAAACTATATCAAAAATGTCTATAAAAGAACCAAGGATGATGTGGATAGGGTTATCAAAGAAATAGGAATTGAAAGTTTTGTAAAAAGCAAGACTGGTTCGTATTCATTAGGTATGAAAAAGAAGTTGATGCTTGCGATGGATTTCTTGCCACAAAGAGATATTATATTGCTTGATGAACCACTTTCTGGTCTTGATCCAACTAGTGTTATAAAGATGATGGCTCTTATAAAGAAGAAAGCAAAAGATGGGCAGGGAATTCTAATATCCAGTCACTCTTTAAACGATATCGATGAAATCACCAATAATATTTTGTTCTTAAAAGACGGGAAAATTTTGGAAGAAGTTTTGGAAAATGAAAAATTTATTGAGATTATTTCAAACGATAACGAAAAATTATCATCTGTTTTGAAATCAAAGGGTTTTAATATGGACAAAAATATGATAAGCTTAAACAACAATAGTATTAATGATATTTTGTCTATTATTATAGAAAATAATATTGAGATTTTGGATATCAAAAGACGTTCGAAAACTTCTCAAGAAAGATACAAAGAAATTTTCGGAATTTAAAATAAAAATATGCAAAAAACTAAGAATTTGTTTGACATATCATAATGTTAATGATAGAATATACAAGGATAAATAAGAATATCTTGTATATTCTTTTTTTATGCATAAAATAATTTCAGGAGGTGGAAAATTTGCCAACAATTAATCAATTAGTAAGACAAGGAAGAAAATCTAAAACTTACAAGTCTGATTCACCAGCTTTGAGTCGTAACTTCAACAGCATCAAAAAAAGCTATACAGAAGCTAACTCACCTCAAAAAAGAGGCGTATGTACTTCAGTAAGAACTATGACTCCTAAAAAGCCTAACTCAGCACTTCGTAAGGTTGCCAGAGTTCGTTTAACTAATGGTATGGAAGTTTTATCTTACATTCCAGGTATCGGACACAACCTACAAGAACACAGTGTTGTATTAATCAGAGGTGGTAGAGTAAAGGACTTACCAGGGGTAAGATACCACATTGTCAGAGGTGCTTTGGATACTGCAGCTGTTCAAAACAGAATGCAAGGTCGTTCAAAGTACGGTGCTAAGAAACCAAAGAAATAAAACAAAAACAAAAGGTATTAGTGTGAATAAAAGATTTTAATATACATTTATAGCACAGCGATGTAATTCGAGTACCTGAGAAATACTAAATAGTAAGGAGGGAAGCGAAGTGCCAAGAAAAGGACATGTTCAAAAAAGAGAGGTAATGCCAGATCCAGTTTACGATGATAAGACAGTTACTAAGCTTATCAACAACATTATGTTAGACGGAAAAAAAGGTACTGCCCAAAAAATTGTTTATGGTGCTTTTGATATTATTAAAGAAACTACAGGAGAAGAAGCTCTTGAAGTATTCTACAAAGCAATGAACAATATTATGCCTATCTTAGAAGTTAAGACTAGAAGAATAGGTGGAGCTAACTACCAAGTTCCTATCGAAGTTAGACCAGAAAGAAGACAAACTTTAGGTTTGAGATGGTTAACAACTTATACAAGAGCTCGTGGTGAAAAAACTATGGTTGAAAAGTTAGCTAAAGAAATCATGGATGCAGCTAATAACACTGGTGCATCAGTTAAGAAGAGAGAAGACGTACACAAGATGGCTGAAGCTAATAAGGCTTTTGCACATTATAGATACTAATCTATCGGAAAGTAAGTAAGGAGAAAAAATGGCTAGACAAGTTTCATTAAAAGATACAAGAAACATTGGTATAATGGCCCATATTGATGCCGGTAAAACGACAGTTACTGAACGTATTTTATACTATTCAGGTAAAATCCATAAAATTGGGGACACTCACGACGGTGCCGCTCAAATGGACTGGATGGTTCAAGAACAAGAAAGAGGTATTACAATTACTTCTGCAGCAACAACTTGTTTCTGGAAAGGTAACAGAATCAATATCATTGATACACCGGGTCACGTTGACTTCACAGTTGAAGTAGAAAGATCTCTTAGAGTTCTTGACGGTTCAGTTGCTTTATTCGATGCGAAAAGCGGTGTAGAACCACAATCAGAAACTGTTTGGAGACAAGCTGATAAATATGGCGTACCAAGAATTTGCTTCATCAATAAAATGGATGCAACAGGCGCTGATTATTTCATGTCTGTTGACACTATTAGAGAAAGATTGAGAGCAAATGCTGTACCTATCGAAATTCCTATCGGAGCTGAAGATAAATTCGTAGGTGTAGTTGATCTTATTACAATGAAAGCTAATATCTACAAAAACGAACTAGGAACAGAATTCACTGTTGAAGAAATTCCAAGTGACTTAGTAGAAGTAGCTGAAAAATATAGAGCAGAATTATTAGAAAACATAGCAGAACACGATGAAGAGTTAATGGAAAAATACCTTGAAGGTGAAGAATTAACAGAAGAAGAAATCAAAAGAGCTATAAGAACTGCAACAATTGCTAATGCAATGAACCCAGTACTTTGTGGTTCTGCATATAAGAACAAAGGTGTTCAACCATTATTGGATGCAATAGTTGATTATATGCCAGCACCAACTGATGTACCAGATATCAAAGGTGTGGATCCTCAAACTGATGAACCAACTACAAGAAAATCATCAGATGAAGAACCATTTGCTGCATTAGCATTCAAAATCGCAACTGACCCATATGTTGGTAAACTTGCATTTACAAGAGTTTATTCAGGAACAGTTGAATCAGGAAGCTATGTATACAACTCAACAAAAGGTAAGAGAGAAAGAATTGGTCGTATCTTAATGATGCACGCTAATAAGCGTGAAGAAATTGATAAGGCATACGCTGGAGACATCGTAGCTATTATCGGTTTAAAAGATACAACAACAGGGGATACTTTATGTGATATGGATAGCGAAGTTATCCTTGAAAACATGGAATTCCCAGATCCAGTAATTTCTGTAGCAATCGAACCAAAAACAAAAGCAAGTCAAGAAAAAATGGGTATTGCTCTTGCAAAACTAGCAGAAGAAGACCCAACATTTAGAACATATACTGACGAAGAAACAGGCGATACTATCATCTCTGGTATGGGTGAACTTCACCTTGAAATTATCGTTGACAGACTTTTACGTGAATTCAAAGTAGAAGCTAACATCGGTAACCCACAAGTTGCTTACAGAGAATCAATCACTCAAGCAGCTGAAGCTCAAGGTAAATATGTTAAACAATCAGGTGGTCGTGGACAATACGGTGATTGTACTCTTAGAGTTGAACCACTTGATAATCCAGAAGAATCAAATGGTATTGAATTTGTTAATGCGATTGTCGGTGGTGCTATTCCAAAAGAATATATCCCATCAGTTCAAGCAGGTGCTGAAGAAGCAGCTCAAACAGGTATCTTAGGTGGATATCCAATGCTTGATATGAAGATTACTCTTTTAGATGGTTCTTACCACGATGTCGACTCATCAGAAATGGCATACAAAATTGCCGGATCTATGGGCTTCAGAGCAGCAGTTGCAAAAGCAAAACCAATCTTATTAGAACCAGCTATGAAAGTTGAAATCACAACTCCAGATGAATATTTGGGAGATGTAATGGGAGACGTTTCATCAAGAAGAGGTAAGATTGACGGTATGAATCCTAAAAATGGTGTACACGTATTAGATGCGTTTATTCCATTGGCAGAAATGTTTGGATATGCAACAGACTTAAGATCAAAAACTCAAGGTCGTGCAACATATTCAATGCAATTCGATCATTATGAACAAGTTCCTAACTCAATATCAGAAGAAGTTATAGGAAAAAAGAATAATAAATAGGAGGCTTATATAAATGAGTAAAGCTAAATTTGAAAGAACAAAACCACATGTTAACATTGGTACAATAGGTCACGTTGACCACGGTAAAACAACATTAACAGCAGCAATCACACTTGTATTAAACAAGAGAATGGGCTCAGGAGAATTCGTAGACTACGCTAACATCGACAAAGCACCAGAAGAAAGAGAAAGAGGAATCACAATTAACACTTCTCACGTAGAATACGAAACAGAAAAAAGACACTACGCACACGTAGACTGTCCAGGCCACGCTGACTACGTTAAAAACATGATTACAGGAGCAGCACAAATGGACGGAGCAATCCTAGTAGTAAGTGCAGCAGACGGTCCAATGCCACAAACAAGAGAACA